>JABNAD010000538.1_pt1 | contig 21031 bp, 22 predicted proteins | sample 7240381 | NCBI WGS metagenome assembly JABNAD01 (sample SAMN11332834, study PRJNA596920) | anaerobic digester metagenome | biome: digested sludge; isolation source: digested sewage sludge-derived enrichment culture grown on H2/CO2 | place: Germany: Goettingen
AATTCCGATTGTTATTCCAAACAGATGTTCTTTAACCTCAAAAAATCCATAATCAGTCACCTGCAGAATTTGCCGGGATGGCGGACAGACCGGAAAATTGTGGTGTTTGAGTCAGATGATTGGGGCAGCATCCGAATGCCCTCAAGAGAGGTTTTTGACAAATTGAAAAGTGATGGCTATGGGGTTGACAATGACCCATTTCTGAAGTACGATAATTTAGCCGGTGAGAATGACTTATCGGGTCTTTTTGAAGTTTTGACTTCCGTGAAAGATTCAAACGGACGACCGGCAATTTTTACAGCAAACACCATTGTGGCAAATCCTGATTTCGCTCGTATAGAAGAATCAGGCTTTTTAAATTATTTTTATGAACCTTTTACTGAAACCCTCAGCCGCATTCCCACTCATCGAAATAGTTTCAATTTGTGGAAAGAAGGAATGACATCAGGGGTTTTTCATCCTCAGTTCCACGGCCGTGAACATTTAAATGTAGATCGGTGGATGAAAGCTCTTCAGGCGGGTGATCCAGCCATCAGGCGTGCATTCGGCCACAGGATGTTAAGTATCAGTTCGGAGCCGAATGAGATGCGGTTTGGTTATATGGAGGCCCTGGATCATTTTTCTCCGGAAGAGAAGCAGATTAAAGCATCAGTAGTTGAAGACGGATTGAGATTATTCAAGCAAATTTTTGGATTTGATTCCAGATCATTTATTGCTTGCTGTTATGTGTGGGATGACGGGATCGAGAAAACGCTGCAAACAGGCGGAGTTAATTATATTCAGGGAGTCGCTCAGCAATTAATCCCTGCATATGATGAGAACAGGCATTATTTCAAAAAATCTCTGCACTATATTGGTCAGGCGAATTCATTCAATCAGATTTACCTCACACGAAATGCGTATTTTGAGCCTGCGTTGCTTGGCTCCGGCACCGACCATATTGGTTATTGTTTAAAACGCATAAGTATTGCATTCAGGATGAAAAAGCCAGCTATTATTGCCACTCACCGGCTGAATTATATTGGTAGTATACATAAGGAAAACAGGGATCATAATTTAATTCTACTGAAAAAGTTACTGAATGAAATAGTTAGAAGGTGGCCTGAGGTTGAGTTTATGACTTCAGATGAATTGGGTGGATTAATTTCTAAAGAACAGAATTCCCGGGTTAAGTTATTTTAATATTTCTTATGTTATGAAAAGGCCATTTCGGGGTGCCAGATTAAAGCCTATCATTGTGGGTACATTGAAGTACTCGCCCTTCCTGACAAGGCTTTTGCCCGTCGCGGCGGGCGGAACTGCCGATGCAAGGTACTGTTATGCGGTATGGATGCGACATTTATTATTCCTTACCCGTTTTAATGGATATAAGATTCCTGCAAGGGTTGCTGAAATCGGACCCGGGGATTCAATCGGAGTTGGATTGGCAGCTTTGTTGTCAGGTTCTGAAAATTACTTCGCCCTAGAGGCGATAAAATACTGGGACAATGAACGGAATCTCAGGATTTTTGATGAGTTAATCTCCTTATTTCAAAAGAGGGAAAGGATTCCGGGAAATGATGAATATCCATTACTGAGGCCAATTCTTGATGATCATTCATTTCCTGATTCAATTCTAACAAAGCAGGTATTGGAAGCTTCATTAAATCCTGACCGCCTGGAAAGAATCAGGGTTGAATTGAGGAATTCTGACAGCGTTGAAAATGAAATTATCCATATTAAAGTGCCCTGGCATGGGGAGGATATAATCATTCGCCATGCATGTGATTTTATTTTCTCTCATGCGGTGCTTCAGCACATTGATGAAATCGAAGCAGCTTTCTCATCAATGGATCATTGGCTAAAGCCAGGTGGCTACGTTTCGCATATTATTGATTACAAGTCATTGGGTTTCACCAAAACATGGAACGGGCATTGGACTTTTGCGGATTGGGAATGGAAAATTATGGTGGGAGGGCGAAAGTTCTCGATCAACCGAAAGCCCCATAGTTTTTATATTGATCTGTTAAAAAAGAACAATATAGAATTGTTATATGTGGCTAAAGATACGCTCCCAACCCAATTGAAAAGGAATCAACTGGCAAAAAAATACTGGAATATTTCAGAGGATGATCTCAATACTTCCGTAGGTTATTTTGTCGGACGAAAGTCAGAATAGTTACAATATAGGATTCGTTGAAGATACTTCATATAAATGTTGCACTGATTACCGATGCGCCTGGACGCATTGCGGAAGAAATAGGCAAAGTTCTGATTGATAAAGGTCATAAAAGTTATATTGCATATGGCAGGTATCCGCGGCCAACGATTTCTGAAACGATAAAAATTGGTAATCATGTTGACCAGTTTTTACATGTGGCGTTGACGAGGATATCTGATAATCATGGCTTTGGGTCAGTTAAGGCTACAAAAAAGTTTATCAGACAAATTCTTGAAGTTGACCCTGATGTAATACACCTGCACAATCTGCACGGTTATTACCTCAATATTGAAGTGCTTTTTGGTTTTTTAAGAAAATCCGGCAAACCAATAGTCTGGACAATGCACGATTGCTGGCCATTTACCGGGCATTGCAGCCACTATGATTATGTTGGTTGTGACCGTTGGAAATCAAAATGCTATGCATGTCCCAATATAAATGCTTACCCGGCAAGTTGGTTGTTTGATAATTCCACCAGGAATTATTTCAGAAAGAAAAATATATTTACAGGTCTGAAGTCTTTAAGAATAGTTGCTCCCTCGCACTGGCTTGGAAACCAGATAAAGGAATCATTTCTTAAAGAATATCCGGTGGATGTTTTGCCCAATGGCGTTGATCTTACTGTTTTTAAACCACAAGCTGAGAACAACTCTTTAAAGATACGGTATGGACTAAATAACAAGAAACTGATTCTTGGAGTAGCCAGTTTTTGGGGAAGGCATAAAGGTCTTGATGATTTTATCAAACTAAGCAGTTTAATTTCCGGAGATATGGCTATTTTGCTGATTGGCCTCAATAAAAAGCAGCAGGAAGGTTTGCCGTCGAATATTATCGGATTATCACGCACTGAGAGTCTGGGGGAATTAGCTGCATTTTATTCAGCCGCAGATGTTTTTGTGAATCCGACATATGCGGATACTTTTCCTACAACAAATCTTGAAGCATTGGCATCCGGCACCCCTGTTGTAACCTATAATACAGGGGGAAGCCCGGAAGCATTGAATCAGGTTACTGGGGTAATAGTCGAAAAAGGAGATTTGGCCGGTCTTTCCGGTGCTATAAATTCTATCCTGGATCAAGGGAAAAATCAATTTTCTGAAAGATGCCATGAAAGAGCACAATTGCTTTACAATAAAGAAAAATGCTTTCTTAAATACCTTGATCTTTACAAGGAAATGCTGACATAGTTAAAAGATACAGATTTTAATCTTGTTATCTTCGCACCAAATTTGAGTTATGTTTAAAGACAAAATTTTACTTATTACCGGGGGCACCGGGTCATTCGGTAATGCCGTTCTCTCCCGTTTCCTGAAAACGGAGATCAAAGAAATCAGGATATTCAGCCGGGATGAAAAAAAACAGGACGATATGCGTCACCGGTTAAATAATCCCAAAGTTAAATTTTACATCGGCGATGTTCGCGATAAACTTAGTTTAGATGTTGCCGTTAATGGAGTTGATTATATTTTTCATGCCGCCGCCTTAAAACAGGTGCCTTCCTGTGAGTTTTTTCCGATGGAGGCTGTCAAAACAAATATAATCGGAGCTGGTAATGTATTGGATTCGGCGGTTGAACATGAAGTTAAACGCATAATCCTGCTAAGTACGGATAAGGCTGTATATCCTATCAATGCAATGGGATTAAGTAAGGCCATGATGGAGAAGGTGATGGTTGCCAAAGCCAGAAGTCTTGGTGAAAATTCAAAGACAGTAATCTGCGGTACCAGATATGGTAATGTTATGGCATCAAGGGGCTCCGTAATACCTCTGTTTATTGAGCAGATCAAAGCCGGCAAGGATCTGACAGTGACCGATCCTAACATGACAAGGTTTATGATGACACTTGAAGATGCTGTAGATCTGGTGTTGTTTGCTTATGAAAATGGGAAAAACGGTGACTTGTTCGTGCAGAAGTCTCCCGCTTCTACCATTCATGACCTGGCACAGGCATTGATTGAACTATACAAGTCAAAAAGTAAAATTAAAGTGATCGGCACCCGGCATGGCGAAAAGCTTTATGAAACACTTGTTAACAGGGAGGAGATGGCTAAAGCGACTGATATGGGGCATTACTTCAGGGTGAGTGCAGATAACCGAAGCCTGAATTATGAGAGTTACTTTTCGGAAGGTCAGAAAAAATTGTCAGTTTTGGAAGATTATCATTCACACAATACGGAAAGACTTGATGTGGAAGGAACAAAGAAGTTGCTTATGAAAATTGAAATGATCAGGCAGGATATAGGGGTTTAGTTTTTCAATCGGCAAGAACTGTTACTAATCAATTTTTATAAATGATAAAAGTAGGAATAACGGGCCAGAGCGGTTTTGTCGGATCTCACCTGTATAATTATCTCGGATTAAAAAGTGGAATTCAGCGGATTCATTTTGAGGACAACTATTTCAATAATGCATCATTAATGAGCGAATTTGCCGGCAACTGCGATGTTGTTGTTCATCTGGCTGCCATGAATCGCCACGAAGATCCTAATGTATTGTACAATACCAACATAGATCTGGTAGGGAAATTAATCTCAGGCCTGGAAGCCTCCGGTAATAAGCCCCGGGTAATTTTTTCATCTTCCACGCAGGAAGTGTTGGGAAACCATTACGGCCGGTCGAAGAAAGAGGGTAGGTTAATGTTTGAGAAATGGGCTGCAGACAGCGGTGCTTCATTTACTGCAATGGTTATTCCTAATGTTTTCGGACCTTACGGTAAGCCGCACTATAATTCTGTTGTAGCGACCTTTTCTCATTTGCTTACACATGGCGGAGAGCCGCAGATCCATGTTGATGGAGAACTCAGGCTGATTTATATCAATGAACTGGTAGATCAGTTTTATAAAGTGATTAAGGGCGAAGTTGGTGAAACGGTATTTTATGTCCCCCATACATCTGAAAAAAAAGTATCAGTGATTCTGGAATTGCTGAACAATTATAAGAACCAGTATCTGGATAAGGGCATAATTCCTCAGATGGAATCAGAATTCGAAATCAATCTTTTTAACACTTTTCGAAGCTTTATTGAAAATTCATCTTATTTCCCCGTAAGATTGGTTCAGCATACCGACGACCGTGGTATTTTTGTTGAAACAATGAAGCTCGGCGTTGGCGGGCAGGTTTCGTTTTCAACAACCAAATCCGGAATAACACGTGGCAATCATTTTCATACACGGAAAATTGAACGCTTTGCTGTAATTAAAGGAAAGGCCAGGATTCAACTCAGGCGGATCGGGACAGATGAGATTCAGGAATTTCTACTGGATGGGAATGAGCCATCTTATGTCGATATGCCGGTATGGGTCACTCATAATATTACCAACATCGGCGATGATGAATTGTTGACTGTTTTCTGGATTAATGAGTGGTATAATCCTGAAGATCCGGATACATATTTTGAACAAGTTTGAAATTTTAATAATACACAATGTCCATTAAGGGGATCCGTTCAAGAGGTATTAATGGGGATGCTATATTTAACAATATCAGGGTGGTAGAGGTTGGGAATGGCTACCTTGTCGGAGTAAGGGGGTACCGTTTTTACCGGTATAGCGAAAGTGATGGGAGGTGGCAGTACTTTGGGAAGATTTCCGACCGCAGATTTGGTTTTTTATCGCGATTTCGTATACTTAGCAGGTTGCTCAGGGCTGATGTACACTTTTATAAAACTTTGAAGAGCGGCCAATCTGTTTGTATTGCGAAAAGAGGTATTTTTAGGTTCAATGCGAGTATCCGGAAGTTCGGGAAGTGTTTTGATATTATCAGGGGGACCCGCCCGTTAAATATTTGTGAAGACGAAAAAGGTAATATTTTCTTTGGTGAGTATTTCAATAATCCTGAAAGAGATAGTGTTAATATTTATAAATCAATTGATTATGGTGCTTCCTGGGAGATTGCTTTTACCTTTCCCGCAAAATCCATCCGGCATATCCACGAGATGCGTTATGACAACTATACAAACTCAATATGGGTTGCTACAGGAGATCTCGATGGTGAATGCATCATCGGTTACACAAATGATCAATTCAGGAGTTTCAATTCAGTATTAAAAGGAGGGCAGGAATATAGAACCTGTAAACTGCTCTTTTTCAGAGATAAGATAGTGTATGGTACTGATTCTGAAACAGCGGTAAACTATTTGAAACAAATTGACCGCAATACACTGAAGGTAACGGATTTGGTTTCATTGCAGGGATCTGTGATCAACTCTGTTAAAATTGGAGACAGGTGTTTTTTTAGCACCACTGTGGAACCGTCGGAAGTTAATAAGGACAAGAATTCATATGTATGGATGTATGACAATGAAACCGGGAGTTGTAAAATCATTGCTCAATACAAAAAGGATTTGTGGAATCACAGGTATTTTCAATTCGGATGGTGTAAGTTTCCGGAGTACGCTGAGAGCGATAGTCAATTTTTGTACTATCATGGCAATGCATTAAAAAGGATAGACGGAAGTACTTTGCGTTTAAAAATCAGTGATTTATAAAAAGATTAAATTGACTTTGATGAAAAGGCTTAAAGTTTTAACAGTAGTTGGTACCCGTCCGGAGATTATACGTTTGTCGATGGTTTTACACAAGCTTGATCAGAGCGGGGCTATTGATCATGTTTTGGTTCATACCGGGCAGAACTATGACTTCGAATTGAATGAGGTTTTCTTCCAGGATCTTGACCTGAGAAAGCCTGATTTTTATCTGGGCGCTGCTGGCAATAATGCAGCGGAAACCATCGGGCAGATATTGATAAAAATCGATCCTGTGCTGGAAAGTGTAAAACCCGATGCGTTTCTGGTCCTGGGTGATACCAATAGCTGCCTTTGTGCAATTCCAGCCAAAAAGCGGCATATTCCCATCTTTCATATGGAAGCAGGGAACCGGTGTTTCGACCAGCGCGTACCCGAAGAAACCAACAGGAAAATTGTTGATCACATCAGCGACATAAATCTGACATACAGCGATATTGCCAGGGAATACCTCCTTCGCGAAGGTTTGCCGGCCGACAGGGTGATTAAAACCGGCAGTCCTATGTTCGAAGTATTACATCATTATTTGCCAAAAATCAATAAATCCGTAATTCTTGGTTCTCTGGGTCTTGAGAAGGAACAGTACTATGTTGTTTCAGCGCATCGTGAAGAGAACATATCTTCTGATAATCAATTCAGGAACCTGGTAGCAATTCTCAATCAGTTGGCGAAAAGCTCAGGACTGCCTGTAATTGTTACGACTCATCCGCGCACCCGCAAAAAAATCGAAGACGAAGGGGTGCGGTTTGAACCTCAAGTGAAGCTGATGAAGCCTTTTGGACTTACAGATTATATCTGTTTGCAGATGAATGCAAAAGTTGTATTATCTGACAGTGGAACAATCAGTGAGGAGTCGTCGATACTTAATTTCAGGGCACTGAACATAAGAGAAGCTCATGAAAGGCCTGAAGCCATGGAAGAAGCAGCTGTAATGCTGGTTGGACTAAATCCGGAACGGGTTATGCAGGGTCTGATGCAACTGGAATACCAAAGCGTTGAATCAAGAAATTTCAGGCAAGTAAATGATTACACCATGCCAAATGTATCAGATAAGGTGGTCAGAATCATTCTTTCCTATACCGATTATGTTAACAGAATTGTCTGGGGTAAATAGTATTTGATGAATATTGTCTTTTTGACATTATCCCGATTCACGGATATCTCTGACAGGGGAATTTATCCTGATCTTGTGCGTAAGTTCTGTAAGGAAGGCCATAATGTTTATGTGGTTTCTCCGATGGAACGGAAGTTCGAAAAACCCACAAGTCTGATAACTCAGGGAAAGCTCACTCTTCTTAAGTTAAAAACGCTTAATCTGCAGCAATCAGGCATTGTTGAAAAGGGATTAGCATATATGCTGCTTGATTTTCAATTCTTGATGGGGGTCAGAAAGTATTTTGACAAGGTGCAGTTTGACCTTATTTTGTACTCCACCCCGCCTATTAATATATTAAATGTTGTCAGATATCTTAAAAATCGGAACAATGCCATAACCTATCTGTTATTAAAAGATATTTATCCTCAGGCAGCGGTTGACGATAAGGTTTTTGGTCAGAATAGCTTGATATATAAGTATTTTCGAAATCAGGAAAAAAAACTTTATCAAATTTCTGATTTTATTGGATGCATGTCGGAGGCGAATGTAGCGTATCTTTTAAACCATAACCCGGAGCTGAGTCCTGATAAAGTGGAGGTCAATCCTAATAGCATTGAACCGGTTGAACTGAGAGTTACAGATGAGCAAAAAGCAGTATTCAGACTCCAAAATGGAATACCTGCACAAGCACTTATTTTCATTTATGGGGGTAACCTTGGCAAATCACAGGGAATTGAGTTTTATCTTGAAGTTTTAAAAAGCAAGGCTTCAGATTCCAGGTTTTTTTTTCTTACGGTTGGGCATGGATCGGAATTTAGTAGAATTGACCGATTCATTAAAAAATACAATATCAGGAATGCCAGACTTATCCCTACCCTTCCAAAGGATGAATTTGATAAAGTGGTTTCTATGTGTGATGTCGGACTTATTTTTCTAAACAGCTACTTTACGGTTCCTAATTTCCCTTCAAGGTTACTCTCGTATATGGAGCAGAAAAAGCCTGTGTTTGCGGCAACTGATAGTGTCACTGATATTGGCAGAATAATTAGTAACAATAAGTTCGGGTATTGGGTATTGCATGGTAACCTGCCAGATGTTGCGGAAAAGCTCTGCCTTTTTCATTCTGTAGGCAAAGCCCAATTGGAAAAAATGGGACAGAATGGCTTTAATTATTTACTTAATAATTACTCGGTTGACAAGTCTTATCAAACCATTATAAACTCCTGTAACATCATTAATTAAGAAAATCCTTAATCTTTGAAAAAGCCAGATTCAATTTTGTTTATAAATCAAAGTTCAGGATATCTAATGATGGATATCGTTAATGCTTTCCGTGAGAAATTTGAGAAAAGAATATTAATGACTGGCACGTTGAATAAGCGGAATAAAGATTTGGATAACGATGTAAGAGTAATTAAAATGAAAACATATGATCGGTCTAATGTGATTAATCGATCTTTGTCCTGGATAATTGGTTTTTTTGAAGCACTGTTTATTATTAAATTTCGTTATCGTTCTTCACATTTATTTCTAGTCTCGAATCCTCCTTTCCTGCCTCTCGTACCATTGTTTTGTAAGAATTCATTTAGTATGCTTATTTATGATATTTATCCTGACATCATTGTCGAAAATGGATACGCTCGACCAGATGCCTTTTATATAAGCTTATGGAAAAAAGCCAACGAAAAGGTTTTTAAAAAAGCGCAAAATATTTATACTCTGACAGATGGTATGAAAGAAGTATTGGGAAGATATACGGAAGACACTAGAATCAAGGTTATACCAATCTGGACAGATAACGATTTTTTAAAACCTCTGCCCAAAAAGGATAATATCTTTTTAAGATCCAATAATCTGCTTGATCAGTTTATTGTATTATATTCAGGAAATCTGGGGGCTTCTCAAAATGCAGAAATTATTATTGAATTAGCATCGAGAATCAAGTTGGATAAGATAAAATTCATTATTGTCGGTCAGGGTGCGAATAAACAGAAAATTGAAAAACTGCTTGAAAAGAAGAAACTTAGTAATTGTGAAGTGCTCCCATGGCAAAGTACTGAAACGTTTCCTTATGTTTTAGCTTCGGCAGATGTTTCAATAGTAAGCCTGGATGAAAAGGCTTCAAGTTTAGGCATTCCGAGCAAATTTTACAATTATCTTTCTGTCGGGTCGCCGATTCTTTGTATTTCTGATAAACAGTCTGATCTGGCTAAAATGGTAAGAAAATATGAAGTGGGAGAATGTTTTAATCATCAGCAGATTGATGAAATGTGCAGTTTCATTGAATTTTTGTATAAGTTCCCTGATCAAAGACAAGTTTATTATACTAATTCATTAAAAACTTCCACAATCTTTAATCCTGAAAATGCGAAATTGTTCTTGTAGATTTAACCTCTCCCTGGTTTATGTATAGACTTTTTATAAAGCCTTTGTTAGATTTCATTGCGGCGCTTATTGCTTTGATAATCTTATGGCCCTTGTTTATTCTGGTGGCAGTGGTAATTAAAATAGAATCTACTGGTCCTGCATTTTTTATACAGCCTAGACTTGGTAAGAACGGAAAAGTCTTCAGAATAATTAAATTTCGCTCAATGATTGCGAATCAGCAGGATTTAAATAAGAGTAATAAACTTTATGAGAATGATCCGCGGATAACCCGGGTTGGCGCATTTATTCGTAAAACGAGTATTGATGAGCTACCACAGATTATCAATATTATCAAGGGCGAAATGAGTTTTATCGGCCCCCGTCCACCGGTTGTGCATTTCCCTAAGAAGTATGAACATTATAATACATTTGAAAAACAACGCTTCAATGTGAAACCGGGAATAAGCGGTCTCGCCCAGATTCTTTGTCGCGAGATACATGATTGGGATGTTAATATTCCAATAGATGTGGAATATGTGCAAAAATGTTCATTTGTATTTGATCTGAAACTCTTTCTGGCATCTTTAATGGTATTCCTTAGGACTGACAATATTTATCGGAAAAGTGACTAAGCATTTATGACCGGAAACACTATATCTATTCATCAGCCCAATTTTATTCCATGGTTGGGATACTTCTATAAAATACATCAGTCTGATATTTTTGTTTTATTGGACGATGTTCAGTTTTCAAATCAGGGGATGCATAATTATCATTATATCAAAACATCCCAAGGTTCTTTCAGACTAAAAGTGCCTGTGCAAAAAAAATTCAGGGATAATATTAATCAGATTCAGATAAATTATGACCTTGACTGGAAGAATAGACACTTGAAAACACTCATTGCCAACTATAAAAGGTGCCCTTTTTTTGATGAAGTATATCATGATGTACAGATTTTATATAATGCTGATTATGAGAATTTAGCGTGTTTCAATCGGGAAATTATTGAGTTTATTTGCAGAAAGTTGGGAATTGCAACTAAATTTATAAATTCTTCCGAACTGAACCTTCAGTCTACCAGGGAACAAAAGATTATTGACATTTGTCTGGCATTAGGTGCTAAAGTATATTATTCAGGGACCGGAGCGAAATCATATCAGAATGAAGAAAACTTTAAAGAGAGGGGGCTCGAACTCAGATATTCTGGTTTTAAAGTTTTCAGTTACCCGCAATTGTGGGATGGTTTCCAATCAAATGTAACCATATTGGACTATCTGATGAATTGTGGATATGACTGGCAGAAAGTTTTATCAAATCAAAGCTAATTTTAATGGAAATCGGCAGCTTCCTTGAACTTGATATTGAAAGAACAGGCGAATATTTTCCTGATAATGAAAATGTTGCAAGATTGAACTCTGCACGGGCCGGAATTTATCATTCACTGCAAGTGATGCAATGCGACGATATTTATATGCCTTATTATCAGTGTCCCACCGTGAACAGTTTTCTTGAAAAAAAAGGTGTCAGAATCTGCAAATACTCCCTTAGTAATACATTTATGCCTCTATTGGAAGCACCGGCAAATAAAAGTGCGGTCCTGATTGTCAATTATTTTGGGATATTATCAAATGAATATGTTAAAAATATTCTGAAGGGATTTCAAAACGTAATAATTGATAACGGACCTGCTTTCTATAATCCGCCGATTGAGGGGTGTTTTAATGTTTATTCAGCCCGTAAGTTTTTTGGAGTCCCGGATGGCTGCTACGTAGTCGGACCAAATGCGAATAATTTCACAAATGATTATTCAATGGATTATTCATCCCCTACCGCTGGGTTTTTATTTCAAAGACACGAAATCGGTTGTAGTGCTTCCTATAAGGAAAGAATGAAGAATGAAGAAAGAATCGATAATGCCGATGTACTCAGGATGTCTCACCTGACAAGGGCGCTTCTTGGAGGGATCAATTATCAACGTATCCGAAATATTCGCAGGGAAAATTTTCAATATGCTCACAAACAATACAAAAAAGTAAATCTGCTTAATGTGTCAATTAATTATGATGATTCCTGTGTGCCAATGTTTTATCCGTTGGTAGTTGAAAATGATTCATTGGTTGAGGAGTTGGCTAAGAATCAAATATTTACAGGTAGAAGATGGAATTCAGTCTTAAATGAAGTAAAAGGTGATACATTTGAAGGTTGGTTGTCGCGCTACATGATACCGTTGCCTGTTGATCAACGATATGGATCAAAAGAGCTTGATAAGGTCTTTGAAGCAGTATTTCATATTCTTGGAAAGGGAAGGGCCTGAGAAATAGTGTTATGAAAAGGAAGCTGCTGATATATTCAAAACCCTCGTCATCCAATAATCTGGTTGACTGGCCTGATGATTTCTTAGGCTTCAGGCTTGTGAAATATAAGCCTGGATTTGGGGATTTTGCACGATATGGCTTGTCATGGAAGGTTAATTTCCTTTGGTATTTGTTTAGCAAAGGGGATTTCTGTATATTAGTGCTGATGGAGGATAATCTTGTCGTACATTATTCTTATCTTACGCCGAAAGTATTTCGCTTTCCGTTCATGAAGAAAGGCGATGTGCAGGTCGGGCCATGTGTCACACATGTATCATATCGTGGTAAAGGTATTTTTTCAAGGGTGCTTGAGTTGATTCCCGAATTGTATTTCCGGAGCGAAACCATCTGGACATATACCACCGAAGATGATGTTGCAGCACAAAAGGCCTTTAAGAACGCCGGTTATACATTTGTTAGTTACGCTGAAATGTCATTAAGGAATAAAATTGTAAAAATTATTAATTGATAATATGAAAACAAACAAAAATATTTTAATCATCGCTCCTCATCCGGATGATGAGGTTCTTGGCTGTGGTGGAATAATGGCTAAATATGCCAGTTCTGGCAACAAGGTATATGTCTTGATAATGACACGGGGTACTCCTAAATTATATGGTCATGAGCGAATTGAAAATGTCAGACGTGAAGCTAAAGCCGCTCAGAAAATTATCGGCGTAGAAGAAACACGTTTTCTCGATTTCCCTGCACCTGAGCTTGATACTGTTTCTCTGGCGGAAATGGCACGAGCCATCGAGAAAGTTTTAATTGAATTGCAAATTAATATCTTGTTTCTGCCTCATAATGGGGACATTCATAACGACCATAAGGTTGTTTTTAATGCCGCCATGGTGGCTGCCCGGCCGATAAACAACTATACAGTAAAGGAAATCTATTGTTTTGAGACCCTTTCTGAAACTGAATGGGCCCATCCTTTCAGTAATGATGTTTTTATTCCCAACTTTTTTGTGGATATATCTGCCTTTTTTCATGCAAAGATTGAAGCCATGAAGTGCTTTAAAAGCCAACTAAGGGATTATCCCAGTTCCCGTTCACTTGATGCCCTCGAAGCACTTTCGAGATTCAGGGGATCAACCGTGGGCTATCATTATGCCGAAGCCTTCATGATCATCAGAATCATTGAATAAACTTAAGAAATGAACTCGTCTTACTGCAAGTACTTTAAAAGGCCACTGGACATTTGCATCGCTTTGCTGGCCATAGGAATTTTTTCTCCATTTTTTGTCTTGTTGACAATAATCCTGTTTATTGCTAACCGGGGTAATCCGTTTTTTGTCCAGGAACGGCCGGGCAAGCATGCCAAAGTGTTCAGAATGATTAAGTTCAAAACCCTGAATGATGAAAAAAGTGAGTCCGGCGAATTGCTGCCTGATGCTCAGCGGTTGCTCAGAATCGGCAAGTTGATTCGGGCAAGCTCCCTTGATGAACTCCCTCAGCTTTTCAATATTTTGCATGGAGATATGAGTATTGTTGGCCCCAGGCCATTATTGGTAAAGTATTTGCCATATTATAATGAATTTCAATCACGCCGCCATTTGGTTAAGCCTGGAATCACCGGTTGGGCGCAGGTTAACGGTCGCAACAAACTCACCTGGGATCAAAAGTTTGCTCATGACGTCTTTTATGTTGAAAATGTCAGCCTGTTGTTTGACATAAAAATATTGCTATTGACGGTGAGGAAGGTCATTCTGAGAGAAGGCGTCAATCAGGAAGGTGAAGTTACAGCTGAAGCTTTCAAGGGGAATTTTATTGAAGAGCAAGACAAGTAGTCCTTTAGAATTGATAATATCAACACTCAAAAACCTTGTAACATGGAAACAAAATTCTTGGAACAATTCACAGAACTCCTTGAAATGGAGCAACCTGTTAAGTTAAACGACATTTTCAGAGAATACGAAAATTGGGATTCTCTTGCATATTTGTCCGTAATTTCATTTGTGGATGAAGAATATGGCATTGTCATTCCACGTGAAGAGTTCGGCAAGATGAAAACGGTGAAGGATATCATTGACTACATCACTGCCAATTCATAAACAAGCTTCCTATGGCAAATTTCACCTATACCAACGTTGGTATTGCAGGCCTTGCAGCCGCTGTGCCAAAACACATCTACCGGAACCTGACTGATAATAAGAATTTCACAACAGAAGATGCGAGCGCAATCGTAGAAAAAACCGGGATTCTGGAGAGGAGAGTTGCTGATGAAGCTACCTGCGCTTCTGACCTTTGCTTCGCGGCTTCAGAACAACTCCTGAATGAAATGGGTATCGATCGTACTGAGATTGATGCCCTGATATTTGTTTCTCAAACTCCGGATTTCAGGATGCCGGCTACTGGTATCATCCTGCAGCACCGGTTGAATTTGCCGAAATCATGTCTGGCTTTTGATATTAATCTCGGTTGTTCTGGTTTTGTTGTAGGCTTAAACCTGGCATTCAGCCTCCTTCAGCAGGATTCTGTTAGGAAAGTTCTGTTGTTAAACGGTGAAACCAGGACAAAGGTTTATTCTTTCAGGGACCGGCAAACCGGTTTTCTTTTCGGTGATGCCGGCACAGCCTGCCTGGTTGACAAAAATGTAAAGTATGGGCAATCATGGTTTGTACTTGACTCTGACGGGGCGAAAAGTGATTACATCTCCATAAAATCCGGTGGATACCGATACCCCTCAAATCCGGAATCATTTGTTGAAAGGGAGCGTGAAAATGGTCGCATTTACAGCGATGAACAAGGTTATATGGATGGGGCCGGAGTATTTGAATTTGTGATAACCGAAGTGCCCAGATCAATTAAAAAGACGCTGCAGTTTGCCGGCGTTGAGAAGGAAAGGATAGACTATTTTGTTTTTCACCAGGCTAATAGGTTTATGAATGAGCATTTGAACAGAAAACTTAAACTTGAAGAAGACAAAGTCCCTTTCAGCCTTGATCGTTACGGAAATACAAGTTCTGTTTCCATTCCCATTACTATTGTTTCTGAACTTCCAGGAAAGCTATTGGGGTTTAAAAAGATGCTGATTTCAGGATTTGGTGTCGGGTTATCCCTGGGAACCGCCATTCTGAGTATGGAAAGTCCCTGGCTGGGTAAAATTACCGAAGTTTAACAGATATGGATAATCCTTTCAGTCTGGTTGGAAAAAATGTTGTCATAACAGGTGCTTCTTCCGGTATTGGCCGGCAAACTGCGGTAATCTGCAGCCAGATGGGAGCAAGAGTGGTTCTCATCGCACGCAATAATGAACGGTTGGAAGAGACCCTGTCGTTGATGCAATCGCGTGAAAATCACCTGGTTTATTCAATCGATCTGGCTGAGATGTCCGGCATTGAATCAGCCATTAAAGAGGCAGTTGAGAAAATGGGTAAACTGCATGGTTTGGTGAATGCAGCTGGTATTTCTACCACACTGCCGTTAAAACTTATATCCAACGATAAGTTGGATGAGTTTTTCAGAACAAACGTCTATTCAGCCATACAGATGTCGAGATTGTTTACAAAGCAAGCGAATGTCAGCAATGAAGGCGGCAGTGTTGTTATGTTATCATCAGTGATGGGTATTGTGGGCGAGACGGGGAAAACTTTGTACAGCCTTACGAAAGGCGCCCTGATTTCGGCTGCAAAATCAATGGCATTGGAATTCGCTTCAAAAAAAATCCGGTTTAATGCAATCTCGCCCGGCGTAGTTGTAACGCCGATGTCGCAAAAGGCTGTTTACAGCCAGGATGAAGAATCATTGAACAAGATAACAGCGCTGCATCCGCTTGGCCTTGGAATGCCTGAAGACATTGCAAATGCATGTGTTTATCTTTTATCAGATGCCTCACGATGGGTAACAGGCAGCAACCTCGTGGTAGATGGAGGCTATACTGCCAGGTAGGGCATCTTTTTACGACAAGTTTCCGGTTGAAGTTCAATCATTTTTACGTATAAGATCTGAAAACAAATGAAGAAAATAATCATAGTCGGTTCAGGCGGGCATGGCGCAGAACTAAACGACTATATTCTTTTTAATGAACGAACAACGGGAATTAAGGAATTCGAAATTATCGGATACCTCGACGATAATCCCCTGAACTATGCCAATTATAAGTTTGGTGCTCCGCTGATCGGAGGCGTCAGGGATCACAAAGTCAGAACTGACGTGGAATATCTGATGGGGATTGCAAATCTCACTTACCGGAAACTTTTCGTTGACCAATACACTGCTGCCGGAGCTTCATTTATTTCATTAATTCATCGTACAGCTTATATTTCTGATAGTGCCTCCCTTGGGCAAGGAGTCGTTATTGGTCCGATGGTAAATCTTGGCCCTAATGCAAAAGTCGGTGATTTTACAATGCTGAATTCCAGATGCAGTTTAGGGCATGATACAAAAGTCGGGGCATTTAATTTCATAAGTCCCAATGTTTGCTTTTCAGGATTCACCGAAATTGGCAATGGAAATCTGTTCGGAATAAACAGTGCCACAATCCCGGGAATTAAGGTTGGAAACAATAATAAAATTATGGCCGGGATGGTACTCGATAAAAATATTGGCAACGATGAAGTGGTATTTTACCGGTTTAAAGAGAAGGTAATCGCGGTGCCAAAATAGCCATGATATTCATTTAAGTTTATATGATACATTCCCGGGCAATGGATTCGCTTATGTCTGTTCAATATTTTAATTAAAATATTCTAAATGATAGAAGTTAATCAGTTAGAAGTAGAGTCTGAACTGCTGAACAGACAAGTGCTCAGTCTCGGGGATAACCTTTCAGCAATCGATTATACAGAAGCCGAAGAGGAAATTATTAAAAAGTACAATCCCGGATATATACAGATCATGCTCAATTCTGATGACTTGGAGAATATCAACAGCTATGAGGATTCAGGTTTCAGGTTTGCGGAATTCAGGCTTTTCAGATATCTGAGGACTGCAAATCTTTTTGTTTCGTCCAAATCATATTATCCTTATAAAATTGAATTGATTAATGGAGAGGAACGTATTGAAGATGCATTGAATATTTTGAATCAATGCAAGAGAGATGACCGGTTTTCAATTGATCCTAATATTCCGGAAGGATTTGCAAAAAAACGACTGGAGCTTTACATCAGAAAATCATTTATGAGTTTTCCGGAAGAGTTTGCTTTAGGACTTATTAATAATAACACCGGTGAATTGGTGGCATTCAAAACCGGAAAGTACATCAGTAAATCTCATGTTTTTTATTTCTATAGTTATATTGCAGAGAACAGAGAATTTCAGAAGTTCAGTGTTATGCTGGAAAATGGTGTTCTGGAGTTTCTTATAAATCAGAAAGTTAATTATATTGAAGCCGTTACAAGTTGCCTGAATGTTGCGGAGTTAAATGAATCTTTGAAAGAATCAGGTTATTCAGTTAACAAAACAATGGTTCTTTTAAGGAAAATTCTCTCCTGATTTATTCATGAAGATGGCTGGGGTTAAGCGTAGACATAAGTTTTTTTTGTTCTTTGTTTTAATTGTGGTAGGTGTAGTTCTTATGTTACTGGAGGCAGGTAGTTTTTTGGTAAAGAAAGATAAACTGTTCCGGGCTGATGCAATTGTTTTATTGATGGGCTCCATTCCCGACAGGGTTTTGCAGACAGAACTCATATACAAACAGGGTTTGGGCAGACGGATTATTCTTGTTGAAGAAAGTATGGAGGGCTTTCATGACCTCAGGAAACGTGGATCTCCGATAGTCAGTAATACAGATCAGTGTTATAATGCCTTGGTGTATTTAGGCGTCAATGAAGAATTTATTAATGTATTGCCAGGTTCCGCCCGAAGCACAATTCAGGAGGCGTTGATAATCAAAGATTTCATAAAATCCAATCCTTCCGTCGATACATTGATTTTAGTTTCTTCACCTTCCCATACCAGGCGTGCATCAATGATATTCAGTAAAATATTGAAGCATTATGAAGTTCCTGCGGTAATTTATGCAAGTCCAGGTGAAAAGTCAACTTTTAATGCTGCCAGATGGTGGAAAAGTCGGGAAGATATTCAGTATGTTCTTACAGAGTATGTCAAGATACTGAGTTTTTTGTTTATTGATCAGTTTAAAATCTGATATTCATTTTTTTATTGAATGTCAATCATTAACCTTATCTGCTGAAAAATGGTTTTGAAACGTTTGTTTGACATTTTTGCTTCCCTGTTTGGATTAGTGGTATTCATGCCATTATTTATCTTAATTGCGTTACTGATTAAAATTAGAATGCCGGGGCCTGTATTCTTTCAACAGGTGCGGGTCGGCAAAGATGCGGTGTTGTTCAGAATGATCAAATTCAGAACAATGACGGTTGGACATGGTGGAAGCACAATTTCAGTCAAAGGGGAATCCCGGATAACGCCCTTGGGAGCTATACTCAGAAAATATAAACTGGATGAATTGCCTGAATTGTGGAACATTCTGAAGGGTGACATGAGTTTTGTAGGGCCGCGCCCGGATGTGCCCGGCTACGCTGATAAACTGGAAGGGGAGAACAGGCTTTTGCTTAGTATCAGGCCGGGCCTTACCGGTGCTGCCAGCCTTAAGTTTTCCAATGAGGAAGAATTCCTGGCCCTGCAAGACGATCCGGTAAAGTACAATGATGAAGTGCTGTATCCGGAGAAGGTCCGGATCAATAACAATTATGTCAGACATATGTCATTCGGCCTTGATCTCAAGATTATTATCTTTACCATTCTCGGCAAAAAACTAAAAGAAGAATACTTTAACTGATTCAGAAATGAAAGAAAAAATCTGGCTTTCCTCTCCTCATATGAGTGGGAAAGAAATGAAATACATCGAGGAGGCATTCAGAAAAAATCATGTTTTTCCCCTTGGGCCCAACGTTACGGGGCTGGAAGAGGATATTGTCCGGATGACCGGGGCGGGCCATTGCACCTGTCTTTCATCAGGGACTGCTGCCATTCACCTGGCATTAATCCTTCTGGGGGTTAAACAGGGGGATGAGGTGATTTGCTCATCCTTTACCTTTTCAGCTTCGGCAAACCCGATAGCCTACCTGGGTGCTACTCCTGTTTTTGTAGACTCAGAGGCCCTGACCTGGAATATGAGCCCTGATTTACTTGAGTTTGCGATAAAAGATCGCATTTCAAGGGGTAAAAAGCCGACTGCCATTGTCCTGGTGCATCTTTACGGAATGCCGGCACAGTTGGATAAACTGATTTCTGTTGCCAATGCATATCAGATTCCGGTGATAGAAGACGCTGCAGAGTCATTCGGATCTACCTTCGACGGAAAAAGCACCGGGACTTTTGGGGAAATCGGGGTATTTTCGTTTAACGGGAATAAAATCATCACTACTTCGGGTGGTGGTGCTATGGTTTCAGCAAACCCGGAATATTGCAGAAAGGCGCTGTTTCTTGCTACACAGGCGCGTGATGCGGCTCCGCATTACCAGCATTCCCATATCGGATACAATTACCGGATGAGCAATATCTGTGCTGGTATCGGCAGGGGGCAGATGGAAGTGCTGCCCGACAGGATCGCCAGGCGAAGAGAAAATTATTTTTACTATCGTGAGATGCTGGCCGGTATTCCCGGAATTTCCTTCCAGAATGAACCGGACGAGCGTTATTTTTCAAATCATTGGCTTACGACCATCCTGGTTGATCCCGATCAAACAGGGGGAGTCACCCGTGAGGATATCTACACAGATATGGCCCGGTTCGACATAGAAACCAGGCCGCTATGGAAACCCATGCATTTGCAGCCTGTATTTGCCAATGCACCGGCATATACAGATGGTACATCAGAACGGTTATTCCGGAACGGACTTTGCCTGCCATCCAGCTCAAATATTACGGATGAAGATCGGAACATCGTTGTTGAAGCCATCCGCCACGTCCTGAAACATTAAAGATAGCCTGTATGATTAATATTGAAGCTTTTATTGCAAAGCATATCACCTTCCGGGAGAAGAGTTTCTTTCAGGATGACCTGTGGCGGTATGAAAACCAGCTCAGATCGCAGATAGAAGGGAAATCGGCGCTGGTTATCGGCGGGGGCGGTACCATTGGCTCATCATTCATCCGGGCATTGCTGAAGTTCAATCCGGCCAAACTATATGTGGTAGATCTGAGCGAGAACTACCTGACCGAACTTACCCGCGACCTCAGAAGTACATTGGGTATGAAGGTGCCGGATGAATACAAAACCTACCCTGTCAACTTTTCCGATCCGGTTTTTGACAAAATATTGCAGGATGCCGGGCCCTTCGACATTGTAGCCAATTTTGCGGCGCACAAGCATGTGAGAAGCGAAACAGACCAGTTTTCGCTGATCGCATTGCTCGAAAACAACATTCTAAATGCCGAACCACTTTTAAGCAAGCTCGCCTTTTCTCCCCCTGAGCATTTCTTCTTCGGTTCCACGGATAAGGCTGCCCATCCCGTTACTCTCATGGGATCCAGTACGAACATAATGGCAGCAGTGATTCTGGCTATCGCACGTCCTTGCC
>JABNAD010000540.1_pt1 | contig 20985 bp, 18 predicted proteins | sample 7240381 | NCBI WGS metagenome assembly JABNAD01 (sample SAMN11332834, study PRJNA596920) | anaerobic digester metagenome | biome: digested sludge; isolation source: digested sewage sludge-derived enrichment culture grown on H2/CO2 | place: Germany: Goettingen
GACCCGGTGATACGGAATACACGCCACGTGCGTCCCGGCGTCCACCTCCAGGTACTGCGCATCGAGCGCGACGACCCGGTCGCCCCGAACCGTCGAGCGGTCGCCGGGCGCCCCCCGGTCGACGTACTCGACCTCGATCCGGGAGAAGTCGTAGCCGGGGTCGTGATAGAACCGGAGCAGCAGCCGGTGGCTCGTCCGCATACCCTCTCCTCCACTGCAGCCTCGCGCCGTAGAATCATAAAGGTGCGGGATGCGCCGCCGGCCGGCCCGCCGGAGCGAATCGCAGGACGACGGGAACCGGGTCTGCAACGTTCATAACAGAAGAGCACAGAAGTACCATCAGAATGTCGCATCTCACCGTCGATCTCGGAGGCCGGCCCGGTCTCGACTGCCGGGGATTCTGTTCGTACTGCTACTTCAAACACGTCAAAGGAACGACGGCGTTCGGCTGCAGATACTGCCTCCCCTTCCAGAAGGGCTGCGACTACTGCACCCGGGGGGTGCGGGAAGGGTATGAGGCGTTTAAGAGCCTCCGGACGGTCGCCGACGAGACGCTCGCGAACCTCCAGGTGATGAGCGACGACGTCGACCGGATCACCATCAGCGGCGGCGGCGACCCGAGCTGCTACCCGGAGTTCGCCGACCTCGTCGAACTCCTCGGCAGCATGGAGGTGCCGCTCCATATCGGCTACACCAGCGGCAAGGGGTTCGACGACCCGGCCATCGCCGACCACCTCATCGAGAACGGCCTCTCGGAGGTCTCCTACACGGTCTTCGCCGCCGACCCCGAACTCCGGCGGCAGTGGATGCACGACCCGACGCCGGAAGCCTCGCTCGCGGTCCTCGACCGGCTCTGCGGCGCAATCGACGTCTACGCCGCGGCGGTCGTCATCCCCGGCGTCAACGACGGCAAAGCTCTCGAAGATACCTGCGCCTGGCTGGAGGAGCGCGGCGCAAAAGGGCTGATCCTGATGCGGTTCGCGAACCGGACCGACCAGGGGCTCATCCTCGGCAACGCGCCCATCCTCGAGGGGCAGCGGGTTCACACCGTCGACGAGTTCCACGAGATGGTGACGGACTTGAACGACCGGTTCTCGATGAAGATCAGCGGGACGCCGCTCGGCGACCCCTCGATCGGCTCGCCGTTCGCAATCCTCCACGAGCCCGACCTCCTCAAAAAACTCCCCCGCGTCCGGAAGCGTGCGACGGTGATCACCGGGAGCATCGCGGCCCCATTCCTCCAGCGGCTCCTCTCGATCCGCGGCTCGACCTCGAGGGTCGTCGCGGTCAAGAAGGAGATCGCCTGCCTCATCACCGCCGACGACCTCGCCGGGGTGAACCTATCGAAACTCGAAGACGTCGTAATCCTCCCCGGCAGGGCGTTCGTCCACGATGCCGAGGCTCAAAAGATCCTCTCCGCCGACGGCGTCGACCGCGAGGTGGTGCGCGGCCCCGAGTCGTTGACCGCCGACGCGGAGACGAGCATGGGCATGACCCGGATGGAAGTCCTCGATAAAGAGATGGAAGGGTTCGCGGCCCTGATCAACACGATCAACCGCTACGGGCTCTGACGGCCGGCCAGCCTAGAGAACCGCTCGACGATCCACTCGTTCCTGACCTCGGGGTGGAAGAGGAGCCCGTAGAGGGGGAGGGAACGGTGCCGGATCGCCTGGACGCACCGGTCCGAGGCGGCGAGCGCTACGAACTCCCCGGGAACCTGCACGGCGTAATCGTGCACCGTGTAGGCGGGGAACACCTCCTGCCCGGAAAAGAGCGGGTCGGGCGCGAGCACGTTCATGTCGGTCATCCCGATCTCGCGGCACGGGTCGACACCGCCGCCGAACGCCGCCGCGAGCGCCAGCATGCCGGAGGAGATCCCGAGCACCGGGCGCTCGAACGTAAGAAGCCACCGGAACAGTTCCGGGTGCTCCAGATATCCGGTATCCATCAGCGCCGTGCCGCAGAGGATCGCCGCATCCGCGCTATCGAGGTCAGATGCGCCGACGGCGGTATAGTGGCGGGTTACAGACGCCACCCCGTTCCGGCACAGAAGCCGTTCGACCGGCGCGACGAACTCGTCACGGGAGAGCGAGCCGTCCCGGTAGCAGAGGTCGATGAGCAGGATCATTTCGCCACCAGCCCCGCACGCTCGATCCGCAGAACGCCGTTGTAGTTCCGGTAGACCTTCGACGCCTCCTCGATCGCGATCCTCTGAGCGAAGAAGGGAGCGTCCACGACGAACGTCTCGAGTTCCCCTCCTTCGCCGGTGAGGGTGACCTGGTATTTTTGGGCGATCGCCCGGAGTTCGTCGAGGGTGCGGCGGTCGATCTCCCGCCCGAGCCAGGACTCGTCGAAGGGCGAGGAGAAGACGCCCGCGATGACGACCCTGAAGCCGGCATCGAGGAGTTCTTCCATGTATGCCTCCTGGTCGGCGAGCCAGAGCGGGTTGAACGACCAGAGGCCCAGCTCCCGGCAGACCCGCTGCACCCTCGCTGCCTGGTAGACCGAGAGGATAGCCCCGGTGACGACCCCTTCGATCCCGTACTGTTCCCTGGCGGTGCGGAGAGCCCGCTCGAGATCGATGAGTTCTTCCTCCTTCTCACCCGCCGTCCCCACCTCCACGAGAGGGAGGCCCGCCGCTTCGGCCTGCAGTGCGGCGAGGCGGATGTTCGGGGTGTGGAACATGTAACTCTCCGGGTTTCTGGAGACGACCGTGATCAGGCAGGCCACCTCTTCCTTCTGCATCGCTTTCCAGCAGGCGAACATGGAGTCTTTCCCGCCGGAGAAGAGCACGCCGAGTTTCATGATTCTTCCCGTATTGTTCTCCTCCAGGGCACGATAACCCCTGCGGCGGCGGTGCCGAAAGCGGCCGGAGGGCAAAAGAGTTGTTCCGGCAGATCGTTTTGGAAAATCGGAGGATTTACGGCCGCCGCTGGCAGGGGAGGATCAGGATTATATGGTGTCGAATCTCCATCCGGTGTGAGCACCGGGGGTGTATCAGGAGGGGTCAGTATGGCAGAAGTTGGGCAGCATCAGGAAGAACAGATCGAAGTGGTGGTTAATTGCATCCTGGTAGACTACCGGGGGGATTCCGAGTCGCGGGGCCGGATTGTCGATGCGATCCTCGAGTGGGCGGAGGAGCACCCGGACGAGTGGAACAAACTCCAGGAACGCTGCCAGCAACGGCACGAAGTGCTGGCATAAGCCTCCGGGGCACTATTCTCTTCTCTTCTCCATTCTTGAGGGGGATGCTACGGCGTGCAGGTTCGTCTGCGTTCTATGGACGGCTATGCTCCGGCAACCGCGACGGCTCCGGCGGAAAGTAATCTCGGGATAAGACGTTTGAAAAACGGATGCGAGGGGTGAGATTCGAACTCACGAACTCCTACGAGACTAGGCCCTCAACCTAGCGCCTTTGACCTGGCTTGGCAACCCTCGCACGGGTGCGCACGAACGGAGACGGCAGACGCATCGATTGCGTTTTCACGCCCCGTTTACCTCATTTAATCTGTTGTCATACATAAAATACCTTTGTGCGGAGGATGCAGACACTTCCTGCCGGGAGGCGGCGATGAGGGGTTCGCCGCCCGACATCGAGCGTGAATGCCGCGGCCGGCCCGCCGTTCAGGCGGCGACCGCGCCTGGTTTCCGGCTCACGGCAATGAGACGGGCGATGTAGATCCGGGCCCAGCCGTATCCGAAGAACGCGCCGAGGATGTTGCCGACGACGATCCCCCACCAGACCCCGGTCTCGCCGAAGTCCATGACGATCGCGAAGACGTACGCGAAGACCACGATGGCGCCGAGGTTCCTGAAGAACTCGGTGGCAAGGGCGAAGATACCCTTCCCCGTTTCCGGCAGCGGCAGAGGTTTGATTAACCGCCGGGTTCAATACGGCTCTATGAAGGCTCCGTCGCCGACCGCATGCCTCTGCTGTGCGTTGATACTTATTCTGTTTACCAGCGGCTGTATAACCAAAAACCAGGAATACTACGATAACCGGGTTGCGGCGGAGCCGGACAATGCCGAGGCGTGGTGCATCAGGGGAATGTACTACAACGACAACTACGGCCAGTACGCCGAAGCGATGGAGAGCTGCAATAAGGCGCTTGAACTGGACCCGGAATACGGGTTGGCCTGGTACCTGAAAGGAGTCATTCTGACGAACATGAATAAGACCGACGAAGCGGCGCTGTGTTTTGAGAATGCGACGAGGTACGATCCCGGGCTGGAGGAGGATGTGCAGTTCGTTGTCGGCAATGCGTGAGGATGCGGATTTTATAATGCATTGCCAGGAGCAGTATCCATCTGCCCTACCGGCGACGATTGCCGCCTCCCTACCGTCCCTCACGAGGGAGGCATCGCCGTGCCGGAGGAGAAGAACATCCGGGAGCCCGATCTTACAAGATGAAACGGGTTATCGGCTACCTGCCTCTTCTGCGAGCAACGCCGAATAGACTGCCCGGATCTTCGGTTCGGCTGCCGGAACCTCGTTCTGCACCACATCCAGGACGATTTCCCACCTGACGCTGAAGTAACCGTGGATCAGTCTGTCCCGCATCCTCGCCATACCGTTCCAGGGAATGTCGGGATATCGTGCCCTGACCCCGGGTGAGAGGTTCTTCGACGCCTCCCCGATGATCTCAAGGCTCCGGAGAACCGATCGCTTCATCATCTCATCCTGGACGATCTCCTCGAAGGAACGGTCAGAGAAGTAGGTCTAGAGAAACTCCATCTCTTCAAGGATGTGGGCGAGGTACACGGAGTCACGCTTCACACCAGACCACCTCGCCCTCCACATCCTGCTGGATGAGTGGGTCGAGCCCGCCGACGGTGAGCAGGTCGACCTTCCGCCCGTAGAGTTCCTCCAGGAAATCTGCGAGCGCCATGAAGTTCCGGAACGTGAGGTGGTCCGGCGACAACTCGACCAGCACGTCCACATCGCTCTCCGGCCGGTCATCGCCCCGGGCGGTAGACCCGAAGATGCCGATCTTCGTCACACCGAACCGCTCCCGGAGCAGCGGGAGCACTGCCTCGAGCCGGGTGACAAAGATGCTCTTCTCCTCACACTGTGTCCGGGCCGCCATACGGGTTCTGCTCGCCTCCTGATCGTACCTGAGGGTGAGGAGATGATGAATGTTGCCGTTCCCGGGATGGATAGCTACGCGGTCGCCACCCCGGTACACTGGTCAACGGATACTCCGAAACATTCTCCAGGGAGTTGCGCTCAGTACCCGAACCGGCGATCGTAGCCGGTATGGTCCAGCCACTCGATGACGACCGCAATGATGTCACCGTCGCTGGTCACGGTATACATCAATCTCCAGGATCGAGATAGGTTGTATTTCCAGAGGTTCTTTACCGGAGGATCTCGCTGTCGATATACATCGGGGATCTGCCTCTTTGGAACCTGAACGCCGCAAAAAGCGTTGGCGGATATCGCCTCGAAGGCCCTGTTCAGGAGAGCGACCAGTTCCCGATCTTCTGTTCGGGTTGATGCCGACAGAGCCTCGAAGGCTTCTTTCACCTTCGTGTCGGCAAAGAAGATTGCCGCCCTCATCGGATCCGCAGGTCTTCACGGGCCAGGTACCACCGGGTAAACTCCGGATCGTAGATCCAGCAGACCTTGCCCTGTGCATCGATGGCGATCTTACCCGACTCCAGGAGGTACTCGATGATCGTCTTGAACGTCTGGTACATAACCTTCCGCGGCAGGCGTTCCCAGAGCGCCCGACGGCGGTATTCGCCGCTGTGCTCCCGAATGAAGTCTTCGACCATTTTGATCGTGTCGAGTGTGGGAGAGTGAGCGGATCCGGCGCTTGCTGACATGATCTCAGGGTTGTTGTATGAGTATATATAACAAGTTGATCCGGGTGTGGCAGAGGTTTCTATGGCGGGTCAAAACAGTCCCGGGTTTCCCTCCGCTCCGACCTGATCGACGACTAAAGATGTATAGGTCTGTCCCAAACAGCATTTCTGTGATTATACAGGATCTATTCACTCCTGAAAAACATCCTGTCGAGTCGCATCTGGATTTCAGCGCCCGTCTCCCTGATGATCTCCCGCATCGTCCCTGCGATCACTGCGGGATCTGTTTTTTTCGGGAAGAGGATGCCTACACGGCCACAGTCCTCCCAGTCCGGATCCCAAACAATCTCCCGCTCCGGATACTTCTCCGTCCAGTCCTCTTTAAACGACAGTAAGAGCTCTTGCAGGGGCTTCACCGGTTCATCTTCGAGATGGATCTCAACGCCGATAGTTTTCCCCCAGTCGCAGAACTCATAGTGAACCCACAGTTCCTTCCATGCAGAGGGGCAGACCAGTCTCCAGTCGGGTTCGTCCTCCTCCCAGACCGGGAAGCCCTCGGGCGCAATATCCTGGTATGCGAAGATTACTTGCATGAAACGGGGATCGATGAGTTTGCGCGACCTGATGTTTTCGGGCTTGACGAGGAGGTTCGGGACGACAAGAATCTCTCCCGTTTTGAGGAGGTACTTATGCAGTTGCACTAGCCTGATATCGAGATCGCTCCTTCGGCTCAGAAACTCGAATATTTGAATCAGACCCTCTGGAGTTTCGTCCACGGCAATAATAATACGCACCTGTCCCGCCCGGAGGTGAGTGCCGCAGGCTTTTCGGAGATCTTCAAATGTTGCCCCGCCTTCCGTAGCGAACGCCTGCAATGTTTCATTCAGTGCTCCCCGGGCAATCGAATCAAGTTCGTCAACAGTCAGGTTGGACAGCAGAGATGCGTATTCCAATATCTGGCCTACAATTTTACGGCGTATATCAGCATTCTTAACAAGTTTTACCTCAACAGCGATGGGCATGCCCGTAGCGTCGACCATGAGAATGTCAAGATATTGCCCTTCCATCGACACTTCCCGGCGCACCGTTCGGAGCGGAACATCAGTGTCTTCACGAAGGAGTTCGGGATGTTGCGCCAACGTTGCCTGTAATTCATCCTCGTCATCGTAGCCCACCTGGTAGAGAGGGATGGTTAGGTCGCTGTTCTTGAGTATCGGCGGCATGAGAATCGTCCATTAGAAGATGGCGCCTACAGAGCAATATGATCTTTGCATGTTTGCTCCGCCACAGTAATCCACAAACGTGCCTCAATTATCCCTCTTCCCGGTACAACTCATCAAAAAAGGAATTTCAGGGCTTGTTATGCTCTGGTGAATGACAGATTCATACAGAGTGCTGATCACAATCATCTGCTCGTGGACGATGGAGAATTTCCCTGTCAGAATCTCCCACCAGTTGCACTCAGGCCAATTAGACCTTCGCTTCGGTGTACGTCAGCGCGAATATGGCATCGGACAGCCATCGACGGAACCCTTCGTTGTCGCTAAACTGTTTGAAGAGCTCCGTATCGTCCTTGAGCAGAGCGGTCATCACACGAAGCAGCGCCTTGTCATGCTCAATACGCGCATTCTGTTTATCGGAGTTGTTCCGGGCGTTCTGGTATGCGCTGTCGGCAGCAACCCTGGCCGGAATTTCCTCGGTGATCAGGCGATTGACCCGATCGGCGTCGCTCCATGAGATGTTGCCGAAATGATCGTTGAATGTCTTGATAATGTTTGAGAGCCTGTCAAGTTCAGGTTCGGGCTGGCGCCCTCCGCCAAAGGCAGGGATTGGATCAATCCGGGCATCTGCATCAGGGAGCTGGATCGATATTGCGGCTTTCTTCTCGACCCGATAACTGTCCATATCTATCATCTCAAGGATACCCTTCGAAAGGTCTTCTTCCCGGGGTGCAGGGAGCCCGGGCACCAGGAGATTCAGGAAGATCGAGAGTTTCTCCCACTCGGCGTTGGTATAGGGGAGGATCGAGGCGAGAAAACCATAGGTACGGATGAATGCTTTCGCCTTGCTCTTGAAGTCCACCTGACCATCTTCATCGAGGTTTTCTTTGTAGGTGTGAATGCAGGTGTTGAGGATCGGGTCGAGCCGGTCCCTGCCGGCATCGCTCAGGTATAATTCAACCAGTGTCTCGATCTGGTCCGGCGTGTACACCTGGTAGCCGTCGAGTTCTCCCTTCAGATCATGCAGTTTATTTGGGTCGGTCTCCTCGGAGAGGATCGTCGTGCGATAGTAGTCGGCGAACGCCTCGCGAATGGTGTCGGAGTCGTTCATGAAGTCAAGCACGAAGGTGTCGTGCTTCAGCGGGTTCGCCCGGTTCAGGCGGGAGAGTGTCTGCACTGCCTTGATGCCCGACAGTATCTTGTCCACGTACATGGTGTGGAGCAGCGGCTCGTCATAGCCGGTCTGGAACTTATCGGCGCAGATTAGGAACCGATATGGGTGCTCCTGGATCTTGTCGGCGATCTTGTTTGATGGGAATCCGTTGAGTGAGGCCTCGGTCACTTTCGTGCCGCCATACTCATGCTCGCCTGAAAAGGCGACGATAGCCTGGTATGGACTCCTGCGCTCGATCAGGTACTCCTGGACGGCATGATAATACTGGATGGCGCGTTCGATGCTGCTCGTCACCACCATCGCCCGTGCCTCCCCGCCGATCTTTCCGAGCGCGATCACCTGCTCATGGAAGTGATCCACCACGATCTCGGCCTTGAGCCGGATGGCATGGTCGTGACTCTCGACGTAGCGGCGGAGTTTCTTCTTCGCCCGCTTGGTGTCGAACTCCGGGTCTCCTTCGACCATCTTGACCAGCCGGTAGTAACTGTTCACAGGCGTGTAACTCTTCAGGACATCGAGGATGAAACCCTCCTGTATCGCCTGCTTCATAGTGTAACTGTGGAAAGGCCGGTGCATGATCTGCCCGCCTTCCTCAAACGGCTCGCCGAAGAGTTCAAGGGTCTTGTTCTTGGGCGTGGCGGTGAAGGCGAAGTAACTCGCGTTGGGCAGGAGTTTGCGCGACTCCATGATGCGGTTGATGGCATCCTCGGGAGTTTCATCCTCTTCCGCGGCCCCGGCCCTGGAGAGCGCCATGCTGACGGCTGTCGATGTCTTTCCACCCTGGCTTGAGTGTGCCTCATCGATGATGATGGCGAAGCGGCGGCCCCGGTGCTCGCCTCCGATCTCATCGAGGATGAAGGGGAACTTCTGGACGGTGGTGATGATGATCTTCTTATTGGCCTCGATGAACCGGCGGAGATCGCCGGAGTGCTCGGCGTGACCCACGGTCGAGGAGACCTGGGCGAATTGTCTGATGGTGTCCCGGATCTGCTGGTCAAGGATGCGCCGGTCGGTGACGACGATGATGGAGTCGAATACTTCCTTATCATTCTTTTTCAGGCCGATGAGTTGATGGGCGAGCCAGGCGATGGAGTTTGATTTGCCGCTACCCGCCGAGTGCTGGATCAGGTAGCGTCGACCGGCACCAACCTGCCCGGCGTGGATGAGGAGTTTCCTGACTACGTCGAGTTGGTGATAACGTGGGAAGATCTGTTCCCGCTTCTTTCTGCCGGTTTTCCGGTCTTTCTTCTCGACGATCTGTGCGTAGTTCTCCAGGATATCGGTCAGGCTCTCACGGGCGAGGACGTGTCTCCAGAGGAAGTCGGTTTCGAGCCCGTGGGGATTCGGCGGGTTGCCGGCACCGTCGTTGTAGCCCAGGTTGAAGGGGAGGAACCACGACGCCTTTCCCTTGAGGTGAGTGCAGAACCGCACCTCATGCTCGTCCACGGCGAAGTGCGCGACGCAGCGACCGAACTCGAAGAGTTTCTCCCGCGGGTCGCGGTCGCGCTTGTACTGCTGGACTGCGTCCTCGACGGTCTGTTTGGTCAGGTTGTTCTTCAACTCGAATGTGGCGACGGGCAGGCCGTTGATGAAGAGGCAGAGGTCGAGGGCATGCCGTGTTTCGTCACGGCTGTAGCGGAGCTGGCGCGTGACGCTGAACCGGTTGAGGGCATAGTGTTCGGCAGCCTTGGCGTTCCCCGGCGAGGGGGTGCCATAGAATAGATCGATGTGGTGCGGGCCGTGCTTGAGGCCGCTGCGCAGCACGTCAATGGTGCCACGCCTGGCGATCTCGCCCTGGAGCCTGGCGAGGAACTTGCGCCGGGTTGGGTTGTCACTGTTGAGTTCGAGCGCTTCGGCAACCTCGGGCTGTGTCGCACGCAGGAAGAGACAGAACTGCACAAGATCGACACAGTACTCGCGGTCGTAGTCTCCGGGACGGCCGCAGATGTACCCGGCACCGCCATAGGGGGCTGCATGGTCGGCTATCGTGCCGCCGCTCTGCTGCGCGTCGCAGGGTGCGCCGGTCAGTGCGGTGCAGATCAGGCGTTCAAGGCCGCGCTCGGTGGTGTCGGTTGAGGGTGCCATATCTACCACGCTTTCTCTCGCAACAGCTGAACGAAAATGCCGTCAGAACCGATGTACGCATCCCCATACTCGAATATTTCGTCTTTGCTTAGTTCCGAGACGTCAATATTCTTCAGTGGCTTATTTTTTTCACCACTTCCTGCTTGTTCATTGATTCCCCATTTTTTCACTTGATCGAGCACTTCCCTAGCGATACCAACGCAACACCGCTCTTTATGGATAGGATCGCATAGCAACTTTTTAAATACAAAATGCTTCGAGATCATTACATTGGATCCGTCCTCAGCATCACTAAAAAGGTCAAGGAATGGCCTATAATAGTATTTCTGGAGATCGAGAGGGTTTATATCGGCATCTATTGACTTTTCGGATATGTTCTCAGGATCATGGAGTTCAACAGAAAATGGAGAGCGTATGTTTGCTATGCAGTAGTTACGTGTTGCCGGTTTTTCTCCAGATATGGTTTCAATCACACCTACTTGATTCTTGTAACTTTGTCTTCGATTCGGTGAGGGATATCTTTGGAGCCCTTTTGCTTCAACAATATGCCAGTCAATTCCGGATTCTGTTCTGGAGGTGCAACCAATAAGATCCGGCAGAGATTTCGTATTGGGTGGATTAATCTGCAATAGTCCAATCTTTTGTAACAGCCGGGCATGAGCCATCCAGGGGGCAGCAAGAACCTGCTCAGCAGCCAGTTTCGCAAAGATCATCCCAGTCCAGTAAGAAAGAGCCCCTTTTTCACTGGGATCAAGGAGTTTAAACGCTTCTCTCATATGTATTTCACCATTCTGAAAATCTAGGACAGAACGGATGGCAAACCATTTGTGGAGAGCAAATGCGGGTGCATCTCTGAGATCTCGGATCACAATAGCGAGATATGGTGCGCCGACGGTCAGCGACGCCCAGAGAAGAGCGGGTTCTGAACAGTTAAGATGATCAATATTACCAATTTTACTGCCACTTTCATTAAACCAGCAGAATGGAACATCCCGATCAGACTCCTGGCCCGCCCTTGATGCATTCAACGGAGGGATCGCGTTCCTATCATTTATCAAGGTTCTACCTCCTCAAGGATTCTATCAAAGTTAATGCTCTTCTCATCGCCCTCATTCCGCGTTTTAACCTCATCGAATGACATTGGCTCGGATGACAGAAGTTCTGCTGTCATGCATACGCCCATCCTGCTGGAATCCGCATTATCCAGTAAGTCGTTTCAAGGATCACCGATAACAACAGTTACTGCATTTTTTCATTCAAGATGCGTTTCATGCGCCTGAAAGCCTCCAGGTGAGTCTCAAGCGTTGCGGGGTCGAGTTTGCCCAACACTTCAAAGGAACGCTTGCCCTTCTGATAGGCGTTCGAACAGTTGCGTGTCGCATGTTTCAGATTTTCCTGGACTTCGTGTCGATTGCGTTGTTCAAGGTTCTCAAGCGGCGGCAACGCTGATTCTTGGAACTCGTGACCATAATGTTGCCGAAGGGTAACGCGGTCGCTTAGAATCCATGTCTCCATGCAGGTTGCCATGAACAACACCTGCTGATCATCACTACCGTCCGGTTGTTCCCAATGGTCACGTTTCCTGAGGTGATCCCAAGCCTTTTCCGGATCCTCAAGTGGGTCTTCGCTGTCAATCAGCATAGCAATGTAATCGGTACTATTTTGCTGGTGTGCTGTTTTGAAGTCTTCATACACTGCATCGCGGCCACCACAAGAAACGAGTCTTGGCATCTTCCCCGAGAAACCCGCTGATTCCATTAATTGCCTGAACCCCTGACGACACGAGATATGCAGGTCCTTTGAATCGCCTCCTCCCTCCAGGTATATTTTTGCTGTCATGAACGAGTTCCTCCGATCTCTCCTTTAAGCCATAACTCTCCCAGACGGTACTTCTTCAGCCATCCTGCAAGTTCTTTGCTGTTAAGCCGTTGCATCTCGGTTTTACCATTCTGCTTCTCACAAACAATAACCGATTCTGGAATTTCGGTCAGGGCATCTACTAGAATTTCAGAATGTGTCGTCACAATCAACTGGCAGCGTTCTGATGCTGTCACCATCAGTTTTGCTAAATAAGGCAGGACATCGGGATGCAAACCCAACTCCGGTTCTTCTATGCAGACCAGCGGAGGTGGGTTTGGATGGCAGAGAATCGCTAGCATACACAGATATCTCAATGTGCCATCAGAAAGCCGGGTTGCCGGGATTGTGAACGTTCCTTCTTTGAAAAAAAGTTGAACACCTCCTCCTTCTATCTGCTCATAAAAACCGTTAATTTCAGGATATAGGTAGTTCAGCGCTTTGAGAATATCCTGCTCAGCACACGGACGAAGTGAGTTTAAGACGAGGGACAGATTCTCGCATGTCTCTAACAGGTAGTCATTTGGAAGATCGGTCTTTTGCGATTTTCGTGGAGCGGTATAGCGTCCGAAGGACCATTCCCGGTAAAGACGGAACTTCCCGTAAATTTCTGTTAAGTAGGCAAGTACGGGATAGCGCTCAGGATCCTTAACTTGCGAAAGGATAGATTCTTCAGGGTCTATCTTATCTCTCGACAGTTGTCGCTCTTCGCCCTCTTCCGATTCTGAATTTCTTGTTGCTTCATAATTTGATTTATCCTTCAACCAAATATGTCCCTTCTCATTCCGATAATAATAGTATGGCTCAGCAAAACTCGGATATGGTTTCGTGTTTTCAATCTGTTCAGCCTTTACCTCAAACCGCTTGCCATGCTCCACAAATGAAAACTTATGTCGGAGTGGTATGTTTGGGCTAACCGGGTTATAGATGATAACTTCGATAGAAGCAGTGGGATTCTTTTTACCTTTCCATAACCAGTCACTCACACCCCCGGCCTCTTTAACCGGCGCAGACAGATCTTTGGGTGCCGCCCGCAACAGACTTATTGCTTCGAGAAGGTTAGACTTTCCAGAACCATTGGGACCGATCAACACATTAAGTGGCCCGAGCGGAAGCGGCTTGGTATCCGGCCCAAATGACAATATATTCCTCAGGTGAATTTCTTTCAATACTGGTTCATTCATGTGTGCCACCTCCATTTTACTAAATAATCATTCTTCTATCTCCACGGCACATTCGACTTCGTCAAATGCGCATGTCTCATTGTCGAGGGATTCTATGTCCTCTCCAAAGATTGTTTCGATATTGCTCTCGTCAGGCAATGGGATATGGCGGACATCCACCTTCCCGGTGACGGCGTCGGCGATGAGGCGATTGCGGTACTCGCGGAGGAGGGAGATCTCGCGCTTGGTGGAGGTGGTGGCGTGATCGGTGTTAGCCGCAACTCCATCGAGGTAATGAACAATGGCGGATTGTTCAAATTTGGGTGGAAATGGGAAGCGATGTTTTCGCAATTTATCGCCAGTTAGGTGTGCGATGGTGCTCTCATGTCCGTCAGCAAATGCTCCAGACCTTGATGCAACGATCAGTAGGTAGTACATGAATCGTGGTTCGTCAAGTATCATTGAGTGCGGTCGCAGCCTGTGCAATGCCTTCTGAAACCCGCAAACTTTACTATCCCCTTGCCAAATCGCACACCGACCAACCTCTCCTCCTTCACAAACAAGGAGATCGCCTGACTTCAAAGTATATCGTTCATATTCCTCAGGTGCAATATCCATCACGGGTAAATCAGATGTGTTAATCCAATCCCATTGAACATCTTGATTGCGTAGGTAACGGACAGAGTGCTCGCCTTTGATACGTTTTGAGTCAAGCATTTTACCGAGGCATTGATTGTAACGTAGCCGAAGTGCAACAATCTCCCAATGCTCCGGCACCTCTCCGAGCCACTCCACGCCGGAGGGCTTGAGGCGCACGTTCGGGTCGAGGCCGCGGGTGACGGCCTGATGAACGATGGCCTGCTTCTGCTCCTCCAGCAGTTTGATCAACTTCTGTTTGGCGTGAATGGAGCGTCGGATGCGCCGGTCGATGTGGCCGAGGAAGCGGACGATGGCGGTTTGTTCGGGGATGGGTGGGAGAGGTATCATCATTCCTCCCATGAATTGCCAATCCACACGAGGCATCTTTGCTCCGAAGGTAGAACTGTTGATAACGTCAATGACTGGCTTCGATCGTAGCAGTTGCTCGATGTAGGGAGCAGTCACGTTTGAGACACAGGGGCGAAGGACGAAGAACTCACCGACACAGACGCCATCACTCGCCAGTCGAGTGACTTTTGCAAGATATGGGCGCAGCTTTCCGAATAGCACATCTCCAGACTGGAAGCGTTTGACCTGGCTATCGAAGAACACTTCCGGAGCCGCTTGTCTCAAGCGACCTGTCCAACTTTCAACATGTTCAAGAGCGACATAGGATTCGCCATTTTGTAGTTCTCTCGTCATCTGAATGATGTTACTCATCACTGACTTGAGGCGCTCGATCAACCAATGCTCCGGCACCTTCCCCAGCCACGGCACCCCTGAATCCTTGTAAGCAGGATAGGGCTTGAGGTCACGGATCATTTCGTGTCCCCCAGCCCTGTTGGTACGCAATCATCCAGTTTCCTATGTAAAAGTGAAATTAGCGATAGGTAGTCTGCTGCATCATCTTCACCTTCCCATAGGATCTTCGGTTCATGAGCCAGAGGATTTCGAGCGGCTCCGAAACATCCCTTCAGGAGCATGGCAAAACCTTTGTGCTCTGATTTTTCCGTTTCAGTCCGAAGCGAGTTGATAACAAGGAGTGGTCGATCGATTGAAAATGCCCTATCCACAAGTGCAGCTCCGTCTGCCTGGATCCCGGACATGTCGCGGATTCGCTGTGCAAGACCCTTGGTCGCCTCGAAAACTGCGTGGAAGTAGTTGTCCTGCAAGAGCTCGGTTCGGCAGTACTTCAGGACTTCGGGGTGTATGCGCCGGCCCCGGAACTTCGCCTGAATTGTTTTGACACGCCTTTCGGCTTCATCAAGTGTTTTCGCAACTTCACGTTGCCGGAAATCCCCATCTGAACCGTATTCGATACCGGAAAATGCCAGAATGACATTGAGTTCTTGGCGGTGCATCTCGAACACATCGCTCTGCCCAGTGAAACGAACGGGGATCAGGAAAGATCTGATGAAGTTGAGCACATGATTTGCGCATTGATATTGTCTCTGGGATTCGAGAAACACCCACTCAAGGCGTCGCCATTTGGTGGACTGACCGGACTTGTCCACGAGCCCGCAATTATCTAGTGTACGAGAAATATCCGAACCGGTTCCGCACTCCCCGAGCAAGCGAGCCAACGCCTCGATCTGCTCTTCTGAAAAGCATGGCACGGCGCTCATTGCGAGTATCTCCCGGCGATGCCAAAGAGCAAACGCTCATTCCTACCAATCATTGCCACAATCTCATCTCCCCAGCACCGGCTCAAACCAGAGGATGGCAGCCTCGCCCTCTTTACGCGTGATCTCGTCCACAGTGCGGCTGTGGCGGATGCCGTTACGGAGCTCGGCAAGCTGATTGAATTTGACGTTCAACGCATCTTTGTTGGAAAAACGCGGCTCGAAGACCGGCCATAAGGTCCTGCTCACGATGATGTTCTGCAACTCACGAAGGTCGCAGTACTCCAGCTTCCCGGCAAGAGTTCCGTACTGCTCAATATCCATTGCCGGGTTCTTTCTGGCGGCACCCAGGATGCGTTCATCCGCTTTCTGCAGTAAGTGGGGCGGTAACTCGGCCGGATCATCCTTGAGTGCCGTTGCGATGATTCTGCGCAGACCGAGTTCCACCTGTTCGATATCCTCATCCAGGTCGCGCAGGTGGGGTGGCAGATCAAACCGTTCCTTGATGAGAAGGCTCTCGACGGCCTGTTGCAGGGTACGTTGCCGCTCTGCAATAAACGCCTCGAAGTCATCGGGCGTGAAGGGATCGCGCAGGAGGATCTCCATCGCGGCGGGAGAGATAAAGTGCGATTCAAGGATGGCACGCACGTTCGATTCGCCGTTCTCAGCGATAAGTTCAGGCAGGTAAGCATTCGGAAGCCGATCACGGATGATATTCCGGTTGGTATCTTCAATGAGCGGTGTACGGTTCAGGATAGTGTGAACCTGATTTTTCTGCAGGTGCGCTTCTCCCCATGATGCCGGAACGATATGATGATCGTCAAGGTCGTCATGTTGCGGAACATTGCCGGTCATCCAGTCACGGGCCCCCTGCAATACCAGCAGGTTGAAGATGCCATTGTACACTGAACTCCCGCGCTTAATCTCTCTCCGCAGATCAAGAGAGGTAAAACGTATCTTAAACTCCGAGATCAGTGCAGGTTCCGCGCCATCCTCCTCAAGCCAGGCTTTGACGTCCAGAAAGTCGCGTGCACTGGTCGATTCCACGGAGCCCGAATAGCGGTTGGTGAAGACGCTAGCCCAGTACCAGTGCCGGATCTTCCGCTGGGCATCGAGTCGACGATTGACCGGGAGCGTCTTCACATGGGCCTGTAACGCAGCGAAGGCAGGGAGGATAGAGACATAGGGGAGATATTTGGGGGAGATCGCTCCAAACTCTTGTGGGTGGCGCAGGAGTTTTATCGCGTCCTCAAGTGCATCAACCGCACGATTCCAGCGCTCTCCGAAATCTGTGGTGTCCTGCACGAGCACCTCTTTGCGCCGGGTTCCGTCCGGATCACGTACCGGCTTTTCCTGACCTGGCAGGAGGAAGTAGAGGTACTTGGGCGAACAGTATGCCTGCCGGAGAATAGACATCACCTGGAGGATATAGACGTTCATCTTCTCCGTATCGGCAAACGCCAGGCGCGGCTTGGCGTCGCGCCACATCTGCTTGAGCTGAAGCCCCTTCGGCTTGAGAAGCGCATTCATGAGGTCGAATACGTCCAACCGGATGCCGCGACTGTTGATCTGGGTGAAGATATCGCAGACTTTGTCGATAGCGAGGTCACGATCAAGCTCGATGTACGAAATCTGATACTGCTGGGTAATTGCCCTGAGATGCTCCCCGAAAGTTTGGGCATTTACGGCATTGTCGGTCGCTATCTTTGCACCAGATAAATCGCCTGCTTCACTCGCCTCATGGGCCCTATCCTTCCAGAACTGCTCATAGCCCTGCACCCAGTTTGGCAGTTCCCAACCTCCCGCACCCACAATGGAGAGCGGGAAGATATGCTGTAAGTATTGTTCCTGCCGATTCTCCATCAGTCTCGAAAAGCGCTTTGTTTGCCATTCGTAATGGAATGCATCGTCGTATTCCTCGGCCATGAAGTGGTCAACACGAATGAAGTAGAAAGCACGGTTTGTCCGTCGCGGTGGAGGTACATCAGGGGCAAGGAAGGCATAGTACATGGCCGTGAGTCGCTGCTGTCCGTCCAGCACGATATACTCTGGTCGGCTCTCCCCTGAATGCCCGTAGATACTCTCACAGGAAAGCGCTTCAAAACTTTCCTGCTTGCTTCTCCACAGCAGCAGGCTGCCGATGTAGTAATCGAGGAATATTGACCGCATCAGCGCCTCGATATCCCAGGGATTCCACTCAAACTCGCGCTGGAAATCGGGTATGACGTAGCGACCCTCCTTGAGGCGCGTGATCAGTGTGTCCAGGCTGACGTGGTCGGGTTTCTGCGCATCCTTCACTGTCCGCCACCCCCAAGGATCTCATCCAACAATCCCTCGCTCTCCTTCCGCACCGCCAGGATATCGGCCCGTATCTCCTCTAACGTGCGCATAGGTTGGGGCTTGTAGAAGTAGCGGTTGAAACTGATCTCGTAGCCAATCTTCACGCTCGACTCGTCGAACCAGGCATCAGGCGCATAGGGGAGCACCTCGCGGCGGAGGAAGGCCTCGATGCCGCCATCTTCCAGGAGCGGTATCTGCTCGGTGTCACGAAGGTCGCCATCCGGCTCGTACTCCACAACACAGCGTTTACCATCGATGACGGCCTCGAAGAGCCCGCGGAGCGGATCCGGTTCGACCTTGCCGGGCTTGTGGATCTTTTTTATTACCGCCGGGGCCTTCTCGTCACGCCCACAGTTTTCCCTGAGCGCTTTGATCTCCTTAGGGCTGTAGGCGCGGTTTCCATCGATACCCTTGAGCCTCAGGGGGCGCTCGACCGTCACCTTCCAGTAGCCGAATGCAGCGTTTTCAAAGATCTTCGACTGCTCGGTCTCCTCAAACGCGAGGAAGACGTCACAGATCCGCTGGCAATCCTCCTCGGAGAACTGGCAGTTCTTCTTGCCCAGGTTCTTCCGGAGCGGCTTGTACCACTGCGTAGCGTCGATGAGTTGCACCTTCCCGCGCCGGTGCTCCGGCTTGCGGTTCGAGAGCACCCAGATGTAGGTGGCAATGCCGGTGTTGTAGAACATATTCAGCGGCAATGCAATGATCGCTTCGAGCCAGTCATTCTCGATGATCCAGCGGCGGATATTGCTCTCCCCCTGGCCGGCGTCGCCAGTGAAAAGCGAGGAGCCGTTGTGGACTTCGGCGATGCGGCTACCAAGCCGGGTGTTGTGCTTCATCTTGGAGAGCATGTTCGCAAGAAAGAGCATCTGACCGTCGCTTGACCGGGTTACAAGCGAATATTCCGGGTCACCCGCATGCTCGATGATGAAACGCGGATCCTTCATCCCGCTCTTGCCACCCATACGCTCCAGATCGGTCTTCCAGCTCTTGCCGTAGGGCGGGTTGGAGAGCATAAAGTCGAACTCGTGGGAAGGGAAGGCATCGTTCGCGAGCGTCGAATACTCGGGGCCGCCGACCAAGTTATCCGCTTCGTCACCGTCACCTTTGAGCAGGAAGTCGGCTTTGGCAATGGCATAGGTCTCGGCGTTGATCTCCTGGCCGTAAAGGTGGGTGGTAACCTGCTTGCCACGCTCGCGGGCAATCTCCATCAGGGTCTCATCAGCCACCGTGAGCATGCCGCCGGTTCCGCAGGCGCCGTCGTAGAGCAAATAGGTACCCGATTCGATCTCATCGGCGATCGGCAGGAAGACGAGCCGTGCCATCAGCCTCACGGCATCGCGAGGTGTCCAGTGTTCGCCGGCTTCTTCATTGTTCTCTTCGTTAAAACGGCGTATGAGTTCCTCAAAGATAGTACCCATGGCATGGTTGTCGAGGGCGGGCAGCCGTACCGAACCATCGGCCGCATGGGCCGGTTCGGGGCTCAGGTTGATCGCCGGGTCGAGGAACTTCTCGATGAGAGTTCCAAGCCTGTCGGCTTTCGAGAGACGGGGGATCTGATTACGGAACTCGAAGTTTTCGAGAATATCCTGTACGTTGGGGGAGAATCCATCAAGATAGGCCTCGAAATCAGCCTTAAGTTGCTGCTGGCTTGAACGAGCACGCAGGTCGCGGAGCGTAAACTTTGAAGTATTGTAAAACGCCTGCCCTGCAGCCTGCCTGAGGGCCTGATCCTGGTTGGTGATCCCTGCCGCATCGAGTGTGCTCTTCATCTCGAGCACAGCCTGTTTTGTCGGCTCGAGCACGGAATCCAGGCGCCGTATGACAGTCATCGGCAGGATAACGTCGCGATATTTACCGCGAACGTAGAGGTCGCGGAGAACGTCGTCTGCGATTCCCCAGATGAAATTAACGATCCAGTTCAGTTGTGATTGTTCCATGGTCGACTCCAGGAGGTGGCAGATAAACCATCGAACCACCGAGATGAGATATTTTTCTCTCCGATAACTCTCCTCTATCCTTCAGAGAGAATTTTGGAGAACGGAAGAAGCGGACAGGCTATTTTCATATAGGACGTCCTCATTCCCACTTATCGGTTTATATAACATATCTATATCCCCACTTATTATGTGTCTTGCTAATTTGTCGCATCTCAAGGAGCTCGACCGCTGAAAGTAAATCTTCAGGCCGTGCAGATTTAAACGAACAAGAAATGATATTGCGAGGTTTGTGGATTCCAGATTTAACACGCTTTCTAGATTGAGTTTTATAATGCCTGCTCTTACACGGGATAAGGAGCCGGTCTAAACCAGCGAGCACTTGCGAAACAGGCCTACAACTCTGACCGGGAACAGATGCCCTCGCGTTGTTGCTTCAATCCGCAGAAAGCAAACACTATCCGAGAAACAATCTCAATGAAAATTATCCTCAAAACGAGAACCCAAAATCAATGCTGCGGGTGGGATCCGAACCCACGATTTCCAGATGTCCCAGGCTTGGACGCACCGTCTTCTCAAAAACCCTATGAGTCTGGCGCCCTAACCGACTAGGCCACCGCAGCATACAAAGTGCAGTATAACAATGCTGTATTGACAAATAAACCTTATGGCTCCCCGGAAAAATTGGATAAAGGGTTACTTCGTGTTTTTCCGGATATAGACGTCGACCGCCGCCGTGATCGCCGCCACGTGCTTTCCCTGGCGGAGCGAGGCGGCCAGCGTCTGCATACGCGCCTCCTCCTCGTGGAGGTAGCGGCGCAGGCTCGTCGCGATGTGCTCCTCCTGCAGGAAGTGCGTGTGGGTGTCGCCGGCGATGAAGTGGGCGTTGTGCATGATCGCGTAGTGGAGCGGGAGCGTCGTCTTCACGCCCAGGATGACGTACTCGTAGATCGCCCGGCGCATCCGCTGGATCGCCTCCTCGCGGTCGGAGCCGAGAGCGCAGAGCTTCGAGATCATCGAGTCGTAGTGCGCCGGGATGGTGTAGCCCATGTGGATGCCGGAGTCGACCCGGATTCCCGGGCCGCCCGGGGAGCGGTAGCGGACGATCTTGCCCGGATCGGCGGCGAAGTTGTTCAGCGG
>JABNAD010000308.1_pt1 | contig 20934 bp, 14 predicted proteins | sample 7240381 | NCBI WGS metagenome assembly JABNAD01 (sample SAMN11332834, study PRJNA596920) | anaerobic digester metagenome | biome: digested sludge; isolation source: digested sewage sludge-derived enrichment culture grown on H2/CO2 | place: Germany: Goettingen
ATATGCTCCAGCTCCGGCGTGAGGTAGCTGACCTTATCCGGATTCTTCTTGCTCTCGATGTAGCGCGGAATTTCAGACATCGGACCCGGCCGGTACAGGGATATTCCGGCGATGATGTCCTCCAGGCTCTCCGGCTTGAGTTCTTTCATAAAGGAAGTCATGCCGGCGGATTCCAGCTGGAATACTCCGACCGTCCGACCTTCGCCGATCATGTCATAGACCTTGGGATCGTCAAAGGGCAGCGCATCGACCTGGACCTGGATGCCGCGGTTTTGCCGGATCATGGTCACGGCATCCTGCATGACGGTGAGGGTGCGCAGCCCCAGAAAGTCCATCTTGAGCAGTCCCAGTTCCTCCAGGGTGCCCATGGGGAACTGGGTGACAATGGCTTCCTCGTTGCGCTGCAGCGGGACATACTCCACCAGGGGGCGGCCGGAAATCACGACGCCGGCGGCATGAGTGGAGGAATGGCGCGGCAGGCCTTCGAGGCGCAGGGCAATGTTGATCAGCTCCGTCACCCGGGGGTCGGTCTCATAGGCATTCTTAAGCTCCGGATTCATCTCCAGCGCCTTCTCAATGGTAATGCCCAGAACGGTGGGGATCATCTTGGCAATCTGGTCCACCTCGCCGTAGGGATACATCATGGCACGGCCGACATCCCGGATGCAGGCCCGGGCCGCCATGGTCCCAAAGGTTATAATTTGGGCCACGTTGTCCTTGCCGTACTTGTCCACCACGTAGTCAATGACTTCCTGGCGCCGTTCATAGCAGAAGTCCGAGTCAATATCGGGCATGGAGATCCGCTCCGGGTTCAGAAAGCGTTCAAAGATGAGATTGTACCGGATCGGATCGATCTTGGTAATATTCAGGGTATAGGCGATGATGGACGCGGCGGCCGAGCCCCGGCCGGCGCCGGTGGCGATGCCGTGGTCATCGGCGAACTTGATGAAATCCCAGACAATCAGGAAATAGTCGACATAGCCCATCCGCTCGAGAATCCCCAGCTCATAGGCCAGCCGCTCAATCAGAATCCGGCTGTTGCCCGAATCCAGGGCATCCATTCGGGCCATGACCGCTTCCGACATCGGCAGATCCCGGAACTCGGCAAACACCGGATACTTGCGGGTCAGGCCCTCATAGCAGCGCTGCTTGAGATACCGGGCATGATCCGTCCCCTCCGGCAGGTCAAAGGCCGGAAGCCGGGACACATGGAACTGGTAGTCAAACTGACACTGCTGGGCGATCTTCACCGTATTTTCCAACGCTTCGGGCACATGGGCAAACAGCTCCCACATCTGCTGCGGACTCTTGAGATAGAACTCCGGCGACGGATACTTCATCCGGTCCGACTCATCCACGGCGGCCGCGGTCTGAATGCACAAGAGGACATCATGGCTGCGATGGTCATCCCGGGCCAGATAGTGCACGTCGTTGGTAGCCACCAGCGGGATGTCCAGTTCGCGGGCCAGTTCGATGTTCAGGGCATTTACCTTTTTCTGCTCGGCCAGGCCGTGGTCCTGCAGCTCCAGATAGAAGCCGTCCCGGAACGCATCCCGGTAGAAGATTGCCGCGGCGCGGGCCTTCTCCGGGAAGCCGTGATTCAGATTCTCCTGAACCTCACCGCCCAGGCAGGCAGACAGGGCAATCAGGCCCTCGCTGTGACGGGCCAGAAAGGCGTGGTCCACCCGGGGCTTATAGTAGAAGCCCCGGATCGAGGCCTCACTGACAATGCGCATCAGATTCTGGTAGCCCGTTTCGTTCTTGACCAAAAGCACCAGATGATGAATGGTGTTGTTGGCCAGGGTGCGATCCTCCATATTGCCTGAACAGACATAGATTTCCGAACCGATGATGGGCCGGATGCCTTCCCGCTGACAGGCCTTGTAGAACTCCACCGTACCGTACATGGTTCCATGGTCGGTGATGGCCAGCGCCGGCATGCCCAGTTCCCTGGCCCGGGCCACCATTTCCGGAATCTTTCCCGAGCCGTCGAGCAAAGAAAACTCGGTATGGGCGTGCAGATGCACAAAGGGATATTGTTTTTCAGTTGGTTGTTGGTTATTCAGAATCTCAGTCATATCAGTCTCTTTCTCGCAACCCGGTTGCGTGGTCGGACGGGGAAGTCACGTCTTGTCCTACTATTTTACCATCATTCCCGCCCAAGGGGAAAACCTTCCGATTTCAGTCCGAAAAGCAGCAGACACGACTGGTCCTGGAAGGTATCGCCAGCTTTTCCTCCCCCGACTGCGGATCCCGACCTCTCCTTGAGAATGCCAGAGCTTGAAGTCTGTATTCTCGGTTTGAAATCCTCCTGCACCAGGACCAATCTGGATTCCCAAATGTACCTCCTGTCTGCGCAACATGGTAAGATATGAATATCAGGAATCGCTACGGCGATGGAATTCAAAGAAAAAAAGTACCCAAAGCATGTCTTGTCGTTTCCTCTGAACTTAATATTAAGCGGAAAAAGAATGATCCGAGTATGATCCGAAATTGATCAGAGTATGATCCGAAAATGATCTGCGAATGATTTGAGAATGATCTGAGAATAAGCAGAATGAAGACCATCGAATCCATCTCATTGACCGGGGTGATAAAAAATGAACGTGAAAGATACCGCCAGACGCTGGGGACGAAGCGAGAAGGTCGTTCGAACGTACTGCCAGGAAGGCATTGTTCCGAGCGCGGAGAAAAAAGGCAGGTTCTGGGACATTCCACAGAACGCGCCGGCACCGCCTTTAACCAGACACGGGCTGGTGCTGCTGCTCGAGAGCATCCTGCTCCAGGCTGACGGAGCCGCTGTGAATTTCCGTCGGATCGGTTATCCAGAAATCGAGGTGGTCCTGGGCTACCGCTATCTGTCGGATCAGCTCTTTATTTCCGGATTCAGCGAAACGGAGCCCATTGAAAAGGCTCTGGCACAGGCAAAGTGCACCCAACGCGGACGAAAGCTCATTGCCGCACACAAGGAGTCGAAAAATAAGGGCAGGAAAATGATCGCGGGTGAAATCGGAATTAACGCGGGCAAGCCGCATATCCTCGGAAAGTTTGAGAAAGACGATTCCTAAGACACTCAGACAATTCAGATCCCCGAGAAATGGGAAGATTAAGAAAAGTCCTGGACATTGTCCGGGACTTTTTTGAATGAGCTGTTTAATGAGGATGACATCGAAAATCCATCCGGATATCTCGAATCACCCGACCCGAAGCGGACAAACCAAGGGTAACGATCCGTTGAACCTGATGATCCAAGCTGATTTTATGACAGTGGGAGGAAAATACCATGACCAGAGAATATTTCATTGAAGCCTGCACCGGACAGACCATCCAGGTCCGGAAAAACTCCACCATCTCGATGATTGACGTCAAGGGACGGCAGGTGGTGGATTTTTTCGCGGAAGCTCAGAATAACCCCGGGGAATTTCTGTCCACCGGAGTTACCATTGACTGCAATGAATCGTTGAAACTGAAGGTTGGCGATACCATCTATACGAACCTTTACCATCCCATGTTCCGGCTGATCTCGGATGATGTCGGCGAACACGACCTGCTTCATCCCTGCTGCCGTCCGGAAATGTATGACTTTTTCTATCATAACATCGCCGGGCACAGGAACTGCCTGGACAACATCAATCAGGCTCTGAATCAGCAGTACCCCATCATCCATCCGGTCAATTTCTTTATGCTCACAAAGATCCGCCAGGATGGAACCCTCTCGGTGGAACCGCCGTTCTCAGCTCCCGGCGATCCGGTAGTGCTTGAGGCGCTCATGGATGTACGTCTGGGAATCGCAGCCTGCAGCGTCTATGAAAGCAGCTGCAATGGGGGCTCCTGCACCCCCATTCAAGTGATCATCCGCGAAGACTGACGCCTTACTTCCAGACGATTCAATAGCCGCGGCCGGTCCAGGAACGGCTATTGAGTATAGCCAGTGATATATTGATGGATTGATAGGATCTAAATCTGATTTAGATTGAGCAGCCTATTGAATTGAATGTCCCCAATGGGTTGCCAATTCTTCTTTCAGTGCCACAGAACCAACCGGTAGATGTTATAACAATTTCTCATTCCAGAGAATTTTAAGGTTCAGTCATGCTAAGTAATCCAATGTGTTCCAGTAATGTCAGTTCAAGGGCAAGAATTTACTGTTCTAACTCGTCTAATTCAATTCCAATTCATTTTTAACTCATTCCAAGAACATTAGATCGTGTTAAATATCATTTAATCAATTTATACTTTGCATATTTTCCGCCGTAAAGAAGCGCTATCTTATTCTCTTTTTGGAGTTGTTTAATGAGTGAGTATGCTTGTGAAGGAGATATATTCAATAAGTCAATGATATTCTGTTTCGTTATAATACCATTCTGAGTTTGCGCGAGCTTCATAACTAATTCTGGATATCTGATACTATCAATACCAGTCTGTCGGACATACTGAATAGTTTCATTGATTTCGCGATAAATCTTCTTACCCAAAATAAAGGATCGGTTTCTCCCTTTACCAGATGCTTCAATCAGACCCATTTCTATCATATTCTCAACAGCTGATCTCACCTTATTTTCACTTAAACTTGTAATTTCGATGATTCTTTCAAGATTGCATCTTCTTTCATTATTGAGAAGTGACAAGATCATCAGGGTATAAATAGACAAGGGTTTACCCTGCCGATTCTGTTCATCTGCAACCAACTTTGCAAAAGGAAGGTCAGCTTTCGCTCTCTGAATAAACAGCTTAACTATCCTGTTCGTTGACTCTGAATAATCAGGCCATGGTCTTCCAAACACAATTGAACCTTCGTAAATGCGGTCAATTCCGCGCCCGGTTTTTTCTGCCAATCCTATTCTTTTCATAGCATCAGCCAAAGCCGGGTTTCTTCCATGCGGCTCTACCGTTAACAGGTTTTTAAGATTAACCCCATCAATAAATCCGCCTGGGTTACTGATGACCAAACCTTCATCATCGATTAACACTCGCACGTTTCCAAGCATAGTATAGTCTCTATGACAAAATGCGTTGACCAATCCCTCTCTAAAAGCAGCCCAGTCAAATTCCGGGATAGGAATTCTGAACAAACCATACTCCATTTCTCGTTCAGGATTCCATGCCTTAAGATAAGTCTCATAGTTTTCAAAGAGTTCCAAAAGAGGCTTCGAACTATCCTCATTCATTCGTACCGCGGTTCCTTCCAAGACCTGAAAGGTCGACCTTGCAGTCGGCATTAATTCCGATATACGTTCTTCTTTGCCGATTAATAACATACCTGCCACTGTTGGCACATATTTTCCCGCTACTTCTGTAACAAGTCGAAGCGCCATATTCAGTTCATCATCGGGTAGCGCGAGGAGAGTTTTTTCTCCTCCTTGTCTGTTTTGAATTATCCGCCTCAATCGAACCCTTTGATTAGGATCCAAATCATCAAGCACGGCACCCGCAAGTGGTTGTGCAGAAAAATCCAGCATTCCAAGTTCTGATAGTCTCGAAGGAATTTCGTACGAATACATAGGAATCACTTCTGGCGTACCATCTATCTTGAGGCGGCGGCGTAGTATTTTTCCGGAAGAGGTAGATATAACCCCTCGGCTTCTGGGGATTTCAATTTTCAGAACATCCTTTTCTTCCGCGATTATTTCTGCTCTAACTGCAATCGGGGGAACTGTATTGTTGGCAATTAATGCAGTAACACCAATAGCATCCTTATGCTTTTCATTCACGCCAGTAATAGTGCCATCATCCTCAACTCCTAGATAAAGGACACCACCGACAGTATTTGTCATCCCGACAATTTCATCAATCAACTCATGATCCGGATAAGACTTCACATCACTTTTAAACTCAATATCAAGACTCTCATTTGCAGGAATGGTTCGCATTCAACCACCTCCATTTCTGTATTCTATTATAAATTTTAACGCATTTAACTCACCTTGTCGATTTACCTTATAATTTTAATTCATATTAAGTAATTAAAAACATAAGGAGACGATAGAAGTATTTGTCTTCCCATCTGCTCCTGACCTTTATTAAAAAGAATTCCTCCATTTCTTCTTCGTTTACCTTGACTCGTCAGCCATTAGAGTCGTCCGCAGCTAATGGTACTACTCGTATTAGAACGCGGGCTCCCTGATTTCATCGACGATCTGGTTAATGGTACATCATTTATACCGGCACTTCTCTTGTCGTCTTGACTTTCAGCGAGGCAGTCTTTAAGTTATCCGGTCGGCATATCTTATCGTACAGCGAATGAATCTTACGTTTAGGTTTTACTTAGGCAGTGATATAGCGTTAAAAGATGCGAAGAGTTTTCCTCTGCATGGTGTTAGTTATATTGCAGACATACATATATGGTCGGTCCGGACCATCTCCAACCTGTCCGTTTCCATCAGTATCCAGAGTTAGTTGTAGAATTTACTTACTGTTAAGGCCTGTTATCATTCTCGCCCGATTCCATCAGTGCCTTATCACAATTATTAACCCTAAGATTTCTCTATTAGTTGCTTGATAAATACGGAGTGTCTTGGCACTTACTCCGACTGGATTTTCTCCAGTTAGTAATTTGCGGCTTACTAGACCCGCGAAGAATTAAAATCAAAACCCACATAAAAAGTGATTCAGCCAGAATCACAAAATTATTAGCTACGTTCAAACCGCAGGTTATTCCCTATCTGCCGTTTTTCTGCATCAGAAAAACGCATTTAATTGACGATAGTTCCTCCCGCCGTAAATGCTGACTACATTTATGTTTGCTTAGCTAAAAAATCTTTCACTTTAAGTTGCAATTCGGATTCATCTGGTTTCTCGTAATTTCGATTTGACTCCAGACACTCCCAACAATTTGACTCGCCCCTCCTGGGTAGTCTTTCGACTTGATTTCGTGCGACTTCCTCCTGTTTGATTATTGAAGTCTTTGCCGCTAATATAAACCTTAATACAATCCCTGAGTTGTTTTTGAGAGCGAATTTTGGACATTTTACAGATGTTTCCCAAACTTCCTTTTCCCGACAAATAAGCCTTGACTGCAGCCAGTTTCAAGGCTGCACTGCAGCTTCGCTGAGTTCCAGTATTCAACAGTCCCGAAGAGCCCTCCTGCTGATAAAGCCTTATCCAGTCTTGGATTGTGCTCTTTTACACTCCAGCCAATTGGGTTGCTTGGATCATGGACAATTTACTGGACATGTAATCAGTTAGAATTTGAATCTTATCCTCAGGGCTTTGTTTTGATCGGTACAACATAAAAATGCCCCCTTAAAAATCAACAGTGTTTTCTTTTTCACTGTCTCTCTTAAAGGGAGCATACCAACCTCCCTTACGAAGGTTCGGCTGCCTGTTGTTTTTTCTCAGGTAAGTGCGCGGGCTGATATCCGATCAGCTGGTAAAATCGGCGGCGGCTGATTTGGCCAGCAGGGGCCGGATGTGTGCCAGAACCTGGTTCTGGTGATAATCACAGATCTGGTAGGCTTCCATTTCTTCCCGGGAATCAAACCGGGTGATGAGGATGACATCGAAATTTCGGTCGGATTCGACTTCATTGATTCCAACTTCGATGGCCCGCAGTTCCGGAATCCGGCCCTCCATGGAGCGCAGAATTTCAGCCAGGCGCGGGATATCCTGGCGGTCCTTGACATTCATCATGACGACATGAGTAAACATAGCATTTCCTCCTGCAGGATGGATTTGGTTCGACAAGGGTTTAGTGGACGGCTGATACCATGCCCAGGGCGACGCACTCACTGTCGCTGTTCATGACGCGGACCTCCACCTTGGAATGGCTTTTAGAGGTAAAGACCAGCTCCAGCTCGACGCTGAAATAATGCTCAGGCTGAATTGGTTTGATGATGTTCATGCTGATGTTGTCGATCTCGGTGTAGAGATTGCGGTTCTTCAGGATGATGGAGGAACATTTGACCATGATCATGGATAGCAGACTGCGGGACAGGGTCCCCAGGGGGTCCAGCATTTCGCCGGTGACCCGGCCGGAGAAGATGAACTTGCCGTTCTTTTCCTCATAGCTGAAGTGCTCGATGATGCGGTCCTCCAGGGATTCCACGGTCTTGTGGGACATCCAGCGTTCCTTCAGCCCCTTGAGCACGTCGCCCCGGGAGATGATGCCCAGGAATTTGTCCCCTTCGGTGACCGGAATCTGTTCCACATCTTCCCATTCCATGATATGGGCGGCATAGGCCACCGTCGTTCTGGGATTGACCTGAACCGGCTTTTTCATGTACTTGCTCAGGGGTTCCGCGCCGTCCTTTCCCAGGACATCGCGGGGAGTAATCATTCCCACCACTTTGCCCTTTTCATCCACCACCGGGAACCGGTCAAAGCCGGTTTCTTCCGCCCGGCGCTTCCAGTCGTTCACTGTCTCGTAGTCATTGAGGGAGACCGGCGCGGTCTTCATGATGTCGGACACATAGAGAATGCGCTGCCGGATCAGGTTCTGGGACAGAGCCTTGTTGATCAGTGCGGCGATGGTATAGGTATCATAGCTGGAAGAAATGACCGGAATGGACAGACGGTCTGCCATTTCCCGGATCTTCTCGGTGCAGCCGAAGCCGCCGGAGATCAGGACACCGTTTTCGTTCTTCAGGGCCATATTCTGCGCCGCTTCGCGGTTACCCACAATCAGGATGCCACCAGGTGTGATGTATTTTTTCATCGCGTCGAGCTCCATGGCTCCGATGACGAACTTATAGATCGGCTTTTCAATGCCGGCTTCTCCCCCCAGGAGCTCGCCGTCCACGATCTTGAGAACTTCTTCGTAGGTCAGATTCTTGATCTTCTTTTCCTTGGGCGATTCCACCCGGACGGTGCCCGCCCGGGGCAGGGTCTTGAGGTAGCCTTCCTCTTCGCATTCCTTGATGGCCTTGTAGGCCGTTCCTTCGGAGATCCCCAGCTCCGAAGCGATGGAACGAACCGAGATCTTTCGACCGATCTCCAGGTTCTTAATATGATTCACCACGAGATGAACTTTTGCCATTGATTTCCCCTATCCTTTCGATTTCCTCTTACCCTTCGATCTCTTGAGCGATGGTTTCTATTTTTCTCAGGCGATGATTGACGCCGGATTTCCCCACCGGCGGTTCCATCATTTCACCCAGTTCCTGCAATGTGGCATCGGGATAATTGACCCGCAGCTCCGCGACCTGGCGCAGAATATCCGGCAGCCGGTCCAGTCCGATGGTGCGCTGGATCAGCCGAATGGCATCCATCTGCCGCACCGCGGCATTCACCGTCTTGCTCAGATTGGCTGTCTCGCAGTTCACCAGACGGTTGACGTTGTTGCGCATCCCCTTCATGATCCGGATGTTCTCCGTTTCCAGCAGCGCCTGATGGGCGCCCATGACATTGAGCAGATCCACGATCTGTTCGCCTTCCTTGAGATAGACCACGTAGCTGCCCTTGCGGCTGATCACTTTGGCGGTCAGGTCATAGGAAGCCAGAAGGCGGACCAGCTCACTGCCGTAGTGCTCCGAATGGGTGACAAATTCCAGATGATACTGTTTCTCGGGATTGGAGATGGAACCGGAACCCAGGAACGCGCCTCTCAAATAGGCCCGCTTCAGGGTATCGGTGCGGATCCAGCGTGCCGGAATGGAATCATCGATCATCAAATGCTCGCCCTGTGTGGACAGGATGCCGGTTTCAAACAGCAGTTCCTTCAGATCCTTCACCTCATCAAAGCTGATGAAATAGAGGTTTTTCTTTTTCATGGTCGCCCCCCGGCTGACCATGACCTGAACGGCCGGATCCACCAGTACTTTCAGCTGCCGGGTTAAAAACCGGGCAGTACCGGCATTCTCCGTCGCAATGCGGAAACCGATTCCCTTCCCCGGCAGAAGCGACATCGTGCCGGATACTTTCATCACGGCAGACAACAGGGCCATGAATTCCGGCCGGGCCATATCCAGCTGCTGGATGATTTCTGATTTGACTTTCGCCGAATAGGACATTCGCTTCTCTCCTTCCTTTGGAATTGTTACAGATTGCGCTGATTCCGAATAATACAGACTCACCACAATTATAACAGATTTTGTGCTTTTTTTAGCAAATAATGCGTGCCCTGTGTCACAAAAACTTCAAGCATTTCGCAAAAAAACAGATGCATTCACAGCCCTGGCTTCATTTATCCATGTTCGGCCCGAAAATAGTACACCCGCCGGCCTTGCCGCTCAGGCCGTTGCTACGGCAATGGCTGGCGCACGGACAGAATGGCACAGAATCCCTGTACATCATAAAGCAGTGCCCCAATAGAGCAAAGGCAGGCCGGGCGGCCTGCCTTTGCGGTGGATTGATTCAATTTAATGTTCGAATCTATTCCCTGGATTCGGCATGATCATCACTCTGCAGCCGGACGATCTTGCGGGCTTCAGCTTTCACCATTTCTTCCTCCAGAAGCTTCTTCTCATTGGCCAGCAGGTAGCCCAGGGCGGTGAGGGAATGCTTCAGCTCATTGTCCTGCATGATGGTGTGGAACAGGGTATTGGCCAGTTTTTTGGGATCATGCCGAATCTGACGGCCAATCACCTTGAGGAGATCCGCTTCTACGATTTGAACGCCCAACGCCTCCACTTCCCTTCGATTCAGGGCAACTTCCTTGGCGCCGCTGTCCATATAGTTCTTGATCGCCATAGCATCCGACAGGGGCTGATTGTTGACCACCACATAGTCGATGGTTCCGATGTCGGAATGCTCCAGAATCTTCTTCAGGTGATCTGCCACCGTCAGTCCGTCGGTCTCTCCGGGCTGTGTCATGATGTTGCTGACATAGAACACAATGGCATCCGATTCCCGGATGGCCCGGGCCACTTCCCGGATCAGCAGATTGGGCATGACGCTGGTAAAAAGCGAACCGGGTCCCAGAATGATGGCCTGCGCCTCCCGGATGGCGGAAACTACGCTCTGGGGAGTCCTGGCATCTTCCGGGTGGATGGACAGACGGTCAATGGGATTGTCCGCGGTCACCGCGTGACCGATATTGGATTCGCCCTCAATCATGGTGCCGTCCGTCATGCGGGCAGTCAGGCGCAGGTCTTCCAAGGTCACCGGCAGCACCTTGCCGGTGATGGCCAGGACCTCCGACATCTTGCCGACCGCGTCCTCGAAGTCCTCGGACATGCCGTTCATGGCTGCCAGAAACAGGTTGCCGAAGCTCTGCCCTTTCAGGGTTCCTTCCTGGAAGCGGTACTGCAGCAGTTCTTCCATGACTGAGTCGGTGTTGGCCAGCGCCACCAGGCAGTTGCGGATGTCGCCCGGAGGCAGCATGCCCATTTCGGTGCGCAGCGTCCCCGACCCGCCGCCGTCGTCGCCGACGGTGACGATGGCGGTCAGATTGCTGGTATAGTATTTCAGGCCGCGGAGCATTGTGGACAGGCCGGTTCCCCCGCCAATGGCCACAATCTTCGGACCTTTCGTCTGCATTTTCTTCTCATAGAACAGGTTGTTGATTTCCCGGGAATCCAGATTGACATGGAACATGCCCTCCCGCACCAGCTTGACAAAGTTTTTCATCCCCTCATTCACGCTGATATAGATGATCAGAAGACCCGAGAAAATCAGAAAGCCAAAGTAGATCATGTAGCTTCTGGAAAAAAAGCGGTTGTCCAGGATCTCCGTGATCCCCAGAATCACGAGCAGGAAGCCAAGGGTGGCAAACAGCACCCAGCGCTTCAGCCCCATGCCGAACCGGGTCAGGTCCTTCAATGTTTTGATGATCAAGTTGTTCACCTCTTACAGCCGGTGTTTACGGGCCACGTCTTCCTCCGAGTCGCGATGGAACGAGGCAGCATGGAAACCCTGATAGCGCAGCTGGCGCGTGATTTCTTCGGTGATGGCGACGCTGCGATGGCGTCCGCCGGTACAGCCGATCCCCACGATGAGCTGCTTCTTCCCTTCCAGAATATAATGGGGAATCAGGAACTTCAGCATATCCAGCACCTTGGTCATGAATTCCTTTGTCACATCATTGCCCAGGACAAACTGGCGCACGGGCTCATCCTGTCCCGACAGCGGACGCAGTTCATCAATGTAAAATGGATTTTCGATAAAGCGCACGTCAAAGATCAGGTCGGCATCCACCGGCACGCCGTACTTGAAGCCGAAGGATACCACGTTGATATTGAGGCTTTCCGACGCCTCCTGCATAACATAGCGGTTCTTGATCTTCTCCTGGAATTTGCGCAGGGGCAGGCCGGTGGTATCAATGATGAAATCCGCCCGGTCCTTGATGGGCTGCAGAATTTCCCGTTCCTTCTGAATGCCGTTGAGCAGACGCTCCCGGGAAGAGAGCGGGTGCACCCGCCGGGTTTCCTTGAAGCGGGTGACGATCTCTTCATCTTCGGCGTCCAGGAACAGAATCTCAAAGGCGATGTTCTTGGCTGCCAGATCATCGATGGATTCATCGATGCCATGGAAAAACTGGCCGGACCGGATGTCCATCACCAGTGCCGCATCCGTGATTTTACCCTCAGCCGAAGTCAGGACATCGATGAACTTGCCCAGCAGATTGGGAGGCAGGTTGTCCACCACATAATAGCCCAGGTCCTCAAATACCTTGACAGCCTGGCTTTTTCCTGCACCGGACATTCCGGTGATGATGACGATTTTCATTCGGTTTACCTCCCATGATTTTTCTCCCTTCATTATATCAGAAGAAGAGACCGCTGATTTGCGGGCATCCGGCAATAGTCCTGAGGATCTGGCATGGTACACTCTGAAATTCAGATTTTGTCAGTTTTTTCCATCTCCAGGCTGAACGTTGAACGCTGGTGGTTGTAGGATACAATCTCTGGCCGTCTCCAAGCCTCCAAGTGGAAGCTGGACCTTTAATTTTGTCTTGGATGGTTGGCACTATGACATAGTGACTGTAAAATAATAAAGTGGCAGAACTCCCTTCTAGGAAGTTCTCATACTCTGAAAATATTGGGAGGGGATTCTTATTAAAAAATATAAAGTCACAAGAATTATAAAAAACTATTTATCGATTGGAACGATATTTATAGCAATTTCAGCATGGCAAGGAGGATTTGCTCCTGTTGTAGTATACTCAGCTATTTCACTATTGGTTATTTTAAAATTAAAAAAACTAGAAGATAATATTATTGATTTAGATTCGAATAAGTAACTAGTACAAATAATCATTTGTTGCATTTGAGAAATGTTTATAAAGGTATAAAATTGAAATCACATCACAATCGCTAAATTTTTTATGCAAAATAATATTCCAACTCTATTAACGGAGTTGGAATATTATTATTTTATATCCAGTGTAAGAATAGCTGCCCAAATAACCAGTATGATTGTTATACTTGTAAGCTTCCAAGTTTGTTTTCATCTTAGTTACCATCAACTGGAGCTCCAGCTTAACCCGATGGCATCCGGCTGCTTTTCTATTCCCAATCACAAGAATGTTTAAATTAGGTTACGTGAACAGGAAGTTTCTTAAAATCTAAGAGTTTTTTATCACACCCAATAAGATATCGAGATTGTTTTTTCTCTGAAATGATGGGTAAATCACAAAAACTGTGGGATTTTCCCAAGTTGACATGGAGCCTCTGTCGGCGTGGTTCCGCCAGCCTTGCCGCTAGGCTGCATAAATGCTGGGCTAGTCGGCCAGTCAGGCTACCACGTCGACCTCTCCGTGTAAACAGGGAAAATCATAATCCCACATAAAAAGTGATTGAGCCGAAAAGATTATTATTGATAGCGAAATAAAACTATTTTAATTGGTGTGAACGAGTTAGCGAATCACCTGATCTAACTCAGAATGAATTGGCTGCACAAGTTTCTTTCTACTGGCAGAAACTCCTGCTTCATTATAGAATGAAAAGGAAATAGACATTGCCTGGAATACTTAAGTTAAGACTTCGGAGGACTTCCCATGTTTCAAAACCGACTCCTTGTTATACCGCTGCTGCTGCTCACCCTCACAGGGTGCGCCAGCCGGAGCAAGCCCGAACTCAAGCCGCAGATCAACACCTCGGCTCCCATCGCCACCAATCTGAGGACATCCACAGTCCCTGAAGGCATGTTTCCCTATGATAACCTGCCGGCCATGAAAAAAGCCCGGCTGGATCAGGATCCCAACCTGGGCGAAATCAATGCCGTTCCGATCCTGAGCCCGGTTCCCGACGGACTGAAGCCGGCCTATCGGGCCAATCCTGATGAAGTCCTGGTGGAATATCAGGATGAGCTGGCGAAGCGTACCATCCGGGTCTATGGTTTCTTTACCGAAGAGCCCTCTTCTCTCCTGGAAGAACACATCCAGGAAACTTACTTCCATAACACCACCATTTCCGGCCGCAGCTTCTATATTCTGGCGGAATACAATCCCGACCAGGAACGGGAAGCTTATACCCTGGAAGGTCAGTGGTTCATCCACGTGTTCGCCTCCGGCATCGAAGAGGATGAGTTCAAGCGGCTTCTTGGCACCCTGAAGCTGTCCTCCCTGGATTAGTCATATCATCTGGCTCGGAACCATGTGGCCACAAGCCCGTCGTGCCATCACCGGCGGTTCGGGAACACAGCTGCTCAACCGCTCAACATTCACTGTTAAATGTTCATTGCGCAAAACCGGACAGCCGATCCCGCAGGATCGGCTGTCCGGTTCTTTGCAGCTTCCTGGCGGCAAGTCCTCCGCCAAGGGAACGGGAGCAGGGTCCTAGAACTGAAAGCGCTTGGGGAAGAGTCCGAACAGTCCGCCGGTATGGATGAACAGAATGTTTTCGGCTCCCTGGAACCAGTGGCTGTCCTTCTCCAGTTCGGTCAGCAGGCCGCGCATGGCTTTTCCGGTGTAGACCGGATCCAGTACAATGCCTTCTGTCCGGCCGAAGGTGCGGAGAAACTCCAGCTCCTCGGCAGTGGACAGCGCATAACCCCGTCCGACATAACCGTCAATGAGCCGGATTTGTTCCGCCGGCAAATCAATGGGTCCCTGATACCCGGAAAATTCCTGGGTGATGGCCAGAATCCGGTCCCGGAAATAGGCCGCATCCCCGGCAATGGGTATACCGGTCACCTGCCGGCCTGAACCCAGTGCCGCATTCCCCAGCATCAGTCCGGCACAGGTCCCGCCGGATCCGACGGCGCAGACCACATGGTCAAAGGTAATGCCCAGGTTTTTTTCCTGCTCCATAATTTCCTGCCAGGCAGCATAGTAGCCAAAGGTACCGATGCCATTGGACGCACCGACCGGAATCAGGTAGGGTGTCCGGCCCTGCGCGATCAGAGCGGCCTTTGCCTGCTCCATGATCTCCGACAGCCGCTCGGCGTAGTCCCTGGCGGACACAAACCGAATCCTGGCTCCCAGAAGATCATCCAGCAGATAGTTGCCATCCAGCGGCTGCTTCTCATCCGCTGCCAGGATCAAGTGACATTCCAGCCCCAGTCGGACGCAGGCTGCCGCTGTTGCCCGGGCATGGTTGGACTGAATGCCGCCCGTGGTGACAATGGTATCGGCTCCTTGCGCCAGTGCTTCGGCCAGGGCAAATTCCAGCTTGCGGACCTTGTTGCCGGACAGCTCCAGCCCCGTCTGATCATCCCGTTTGATCCACAGATTGCGCCCCAGCCACTGGGAAGTATTCTCCAGAGGATCGATCCGGGTGGGCAGATTCGCCAGCTTCAGCCGAGCTTGTGTAATATCCTTCATGCTCTCTCCTTCTTTCGTCACGAAATTCTAACGCTTTGTTCACGACACGTTAATGATAATGACTATCAATAAAATCCAGGCCATGGTATATTAGAAGTACAGAAAATAGCAGTTCGCACAACCGATATTTTCATATTTCCCCCTTACACGATTAGTACATTTCCCCTGAGAGCAGTTTCCCCGACTGCTCTTTTTTTCGTCCATCAGACCATCTCAGTCTTTCAGGTCATTACTGTCAGATCTGTCATTGCTGTCATTCATATCATATCTCTTATATATATCATTGCTGTCATTCATACAACATCATTATAACCCACAATACAGAGCACAGGTCGAGCGATGAACACTGGCCGACAGAATCGGGTTCAGGGTTGTCTGCGCCGGATTTTAGCAGTCCGAACCGAAAAAGACCCGGAAGTCCGGCGCAATGTAGCGCCGGTCTTTCGGGTCTTGGGTGATTTCATGGACTTCGTAGGTGCTGGATTTCTCAGGGGCATCGACTGCCTCTGCGTTTTTCCCAGATGCCGTTTATGATGAGGGCTTACTGTTTTTTCACCTGAGCCGTCGCTTCCGTTGCATCTGCTGTTCCGGATGCCGGGATGGTCAGAAGAATCGATGAGATGGCCAGCAGAACCATGATCAGGTTGAACAGCAGCGCGATGGCGGCGGCAAATCGAACTACAATGTTGTCAACCCGGCCGAGGAAGAGTCCTTCGGCAAAAACTATGTCTCCATTGGTCAGACCGGTAAAGAGAGCGGCGGAGATGGCGATGCCAAGCGCCGCGCCCAGGGAAGAAGACATTTTATAGATTCCGGCTGCGGATCCAGCCTGCTCAGCCGGCACGGTGGACAGCGCCGCATCCGTCGAGGGGGTGGCATAGAAACCCAGACCGGTGCCGAACAGGGTGAAGCCGATGGTGGCGACGATCCGATACTGACTGGCCAGGAGAAAGGTGAAGGTCAGCAGCAGAATGCCCAGGCCGGTGATGGCGCTGCCCAGGAGCATGGGACGGCGGGGTCCCCATTTCTGAAGCAGCTTCTCACCGATTCGGATGGTGATCAGAATCGCGATCAGATAGCCGATGGTCAGAAGGCCCGCTTCGAACGAAGTCATTCCGGCTCCGATCTGTACGAGGGACAGGGTGACCATGAGGGTACCGGCGGCGGAGTTGAGCAGGAAATTGGACAGGGTTGCTCCCCGGTACATCCGGTTGCGGAACAGCCCAAAATCGATGAAGGGCACCGATGCTTTGCGCTCGATGATGAAGAACGCACCCAGGGCAGCGACGGCGGCCAGAGCCAGTCCGATTACTGCCGCGCTGGTCCAGCCCAGACTGGCGCCCTGGCCGATGACCAGGTTCAGCGCTACCATCCCCAGCATGAAGGTCAGAATCCCCGGCACATCATATCCCCGGGCTGCTCCGGAAGTCGCCTGCCTGCTTTCCGGGGTGCCCTGGATCAGTGCCAGGCTCAAAAGGGCCGCCCCGATGGAGATCCAGAAGATCCAGCGCCAGCCGATGGTGGTCGCCAGAAGACCGCCAAAGAGCGAGGTCAGTCCGGAACCGCCCCAGGAGCCCATGGAGAAGTAGCTGATGGCTCGCTGCCGGTCGGCTCCCTGGTAGTAGGTCTTGATCAGGGCCAGGGTGCTGGGCATGATGCAGGCAGCCGACAGCCCCTGAATGACTCGGCCAAGAATGAGGAAAGCGGCGGTTCCGGTGGGAGACAGAGCAATAAGGGCCGAGCCGATGATGCTCAGCATCAGTCCGATCCGGATGATCCTCACCCGGCCGATCCGGTCACTGATGCCGCCCAGGACGACGATGAACATGCCGGAGAACAGCGCGGTGATGCTCACCGCCAGGTTGCTGCTGGTCATATCGATGCCAAGGTCGGCCCGCATCGTGGGCGCAATGTTCAGAGTGGTCTGGGCAAACAGAGAAAACGTGAGAACAGCCAGCACGATTCCGATGAGCAGCTGATTCGTCCCTCGGTATTCCCGGGTTGAGGTTTTATTTTGCTTCATGTGCATCTCCCTATCTTAATTAATTGGATTTCAAATGGTGCGATGAATCAGAGTCCGATCCGTTCAGGCAGCCGTCTGGTCCATCTGGCACGGATGGCTGCTAAGCTTTGGCTTTGGCAGGCGGTACCGTCGCCAGGATGGAAATGATGGCAACCAGGACCATGAAGAGGTTAAACAGCAGCGCAATGGCAGCGGCGTAGCGAACGGCGATATTGTCCTGCCGGCCCCAGAACAGCCCTTCCAGAAATTCAACGTGGCCATTGCTCAGCGCGGTAAACAGCGCGGCGGAGATCGCAACGCCAAAGGCCGCGCCCAGCGAGGATGCCATTTTGTAGATCCCGGAGGCGGAACCGGCTTTCTCCGCCGGCACCGTGGACAGGGCCGCATCCGTGGACGGTGTGGCGTAAAAGCCAAGACCGATGCCGAACAGGGTGAAGCCGATGACGGCCAGAACGATATACTGGCTGGCCAGAATGAACGTGAAGGACAGGAGGAAAATGCCAAGACCGGTGATGGCGCTGCCCAGAAGCATCGGCTTGCGAGCCCCCCATTTCTGGAGGAGCTTCTCCCCTACCCGGATGGTCAGAAGGATCGCAATCAGATAGCCGATGGTAAGCAGACCCGCCTGAAACGATGACATGCCGGCCGCGATCTGAACCAGGGACAGGGCAACCATGAGCGTGCCGGCGGCCCCGTTCAGGAGAAAATTCGACAGCGTCGCCCCGGTGTAGGTTTTGTTGGCAAACAGTTTGTAATCGATGAAGGGAGCGGCGGACAGCTTCTCGATCCGGAAGAAAACTGCCAGGGCGGCCAGAGCCAGAACCCCCAATCCCAGGGTGAGCGGGCTCATCCAGCCCAGCCGGGCACCCTGGCCGATGACTACATTCCAGGCGACCATGCCGACCATAAAGGATACAATGCCGGGGAGATCCATGCCTTTCCCGGACTGGGAACCCTCACTGCGGCTTTCCGGAGTACCGGCCAGCAGGACATAGCTCATCACCGCGACCAGAATCGACATCCAGAAAATCCAGCGCCAGCCGATGGTGGAAGCCAGAATGCCGCCGAACAGAGAGCACAGACCCGATCCTCCCCAGGAACCAATGGACCAGTAGCTGACCGCGCGCTGGCGTGCCGCTCCGGAGTAATAGCTCTTAATCAGCGCCAGGGTGCTCGGCATGATGCAGGCAGCGGACAGGCCCTGAATAATCCGTCCGGCAATGAGAAACAAGGGAGCGCCGGAAGGTGACAGCGCAATCAGCAGTGATCCCAGAATGCTCAGTCCAAGACCGATCCGGGTAATCCGGAGTCGGCCGACCCGGTCGCTGATGCCCCCGAAGACAACGATGAAAATCCCGGAAAACAGCGCGGTGATGCTGACAGCCAGATTGCTGCTGCTCACGTCAATGGCCAGATCCTCCCGCATCGCAGGCGCAATGTTAAGCGTAGTCTGTGCAAAAAGCCAGAAGGTAATGACGCCAAGGACGATGCCCAGCAGCAGCCTGTCATTGCCTTCGTATTGTTTCGTAGATGTATTTGCAGTTTCCAAATCGAACGCCCCTTTAACTTTTGTTTATTCGCATAAGCATTATACCATTTTTTATTTGTAAATTCATCACCTTTTCGGTAACAGCCAAAGTTTTTTTGAATCATTCCAAGTGATATTTCCATTTCTTTCTGAACGGTTCCGCTGCCGCTGCTTCCGTCTGGTCTCGTCTGAACCTGTCTGTCTCCGCCTGTTTCTCTCAGTACCAGACTGTACCCGACTGTACCCGTCTGTCCCCATTTACTTCTCTCTGTCCCGTCCGGATTCCACTGCCTCCGGCTGATTCCATCCGGCTGCTGTTCACCCATCCCGTCAGAGGCTGGATCGGTTCCATCGATATCTCCGGGGGCATGAACTGTTAAAAAAAGACACCCGCAAGGGCTATTGCCCGAGCTGGTGCCGATGGTCTGGTTTCCGGTAGTATTTTTTATTCCAACGCAGCATTGCCCGCTCAACGGCGGGCAATGCTAAGTGGCTCTATTTGGTCCGCAAAGACTCGGGATGGTCCGTAAAACCATGATAATCCGTAAAGACCCTGATGATCCGCCAGATCGTGGATAGTCCGGGGGCTGGATGACTGGCATAGAAGATAGCGGATCAGTTCTGCTTGAGATCTTCGCCAACGATCAGAACTTCCGGATCCAGCTGGATCTCGTAGAGGTCCCGTACCGTCTTCTGGACGAAGGCAATCAGCTCCAGCACATCCTGAGCGGTGGCGTTGTTCTTGTTGATGATGAAGCCGGAGTGCTTGTCGGACACTGCCGCGCCGTTATGTTCATAGCCTTTGAGTCCGGCGTCCTGAATCAGTTTTCCGGCATAGTGGCCAACGGGCCGCTTAAAGGTGGACCCGGCGGAGGGATATTCCAGTGGCTGCTTGTCCTCGCGTTTTTTGGTCAGGTCGGCGATCCGGGCCTGGATCGAGTCATAGGATCCCGGAGTCAGCTTCATGCGGGCCTGGATTACGATATCCCCGCGGGTTTTTACCCGGGAGGTCCGGTAGCCCAGTTCCAGCTCATCCCGGGTCAGCACCTGCTTCTCCCCCTGCGGGGTGACGATGGTGACGGATTCCAGAACATGGCTCATCTCCCCGTCATAGGCTCCGGCGTTCATAAAGACGGCGCCGCCCAGGGTTCCCGGGATGCCGCAGGCAAACTCCAGTCCGGACAGGTGATGAGTCAGGGCCAGATCGGATAATTTTTTGAGCTCCGCGCCGGAATCGGCAATGATGCAGTCCCCTTCTACCCGGATCTGATTGAGCTGTTCCAGCTTGATCACCAGTCCTCGGATTCCGCCGTCGCGGACCACCAGGTTGGAGCCGTTGCCGATAATGAAACAGGGAATGTCCTCCTGACGCGCCTGGCTCAGGATGCATTCCAGTTCCGACTGGGAAGAGGGCAGGACCATAATATCGGCCGGTCCGCCCAACTTGAAATTCGTGTGGTTTTTCATCGGCTCGTCAATCAGGATTTTCTCCTGGGGAAGGCAAGCCTCCAGCCGTTTGGCAAATTCTAAATATTGATTCATGTTAACTCCAACTTTTCATACTAGCCGGGGAGGCGGCAGCCCCAAAGGGACCGGCCGTCCGCTCACCCTGTGCAGGGTTTTCTTTGGATCAGGGGTTCCCTGCATCCTGTTATATCTTACGGCAATCTGCCATAACACTTCAATCTATTATATACCAGAGTGACCTGCTTCGGAAATAGTCCGGCGGATCTGTCTTGTCCA
>JABNAD010000541.1_pt1 | contig 20928 bp, 20 predicted proteins | sample 7240381 | NCBI WGS metagenome assembly JABNAD01 (sample SAMN11332834, study PRJNA596920) | anaerobic digester metagenome | biome: digested sludge; isolation source: digested sewage sludge-derived enrichment culture grown on H2/CO2 | place: Germany: Goettingen
GAAACATCCTCTGCTGTCGCATAGCTTCCACCCGGGCTTTTGGCACAATGATCGGCAGTCAGCACATAGGGAGAATAGTCGGCTGCGGTGTTATTCATAATGGTGCCGGTGCACCAGTATGCAACAAATCCGTTTTTAATCTGTATCCTGACAACACTTCTGATCTGGTCGCGCCACTCATCGCCCTCGCTGCAAGCGGTATTTACCTGACAACTGCCTGAGCGGTCCTCCATTTCCGGAAAATCACCGGGAAACATCATCGGGCGGTATACGTAAAGAATTTCTTCGATAGTGAAATCTGAATTACCCACCATCCCGGCAGGTTCAAGAAACTCAACGATGATGCAATCGCCCTTAACCACTTCGGTGGCAAAAAAACCGTCGCTCCGGTTATTACCGGATGTAAATGCCCCGATCACGTGACTTCCGTCTTCGGAATAAACGAAAAGGTTGGCCCCCGGGGCAAGGTGGAAATTCCTGAAATACAAACCCAGTCCGGTTGCTGAAGCTGACTGAAGTTTCAATCGCCATAGCCTGTCGCCGTTGTCCAACCTTCTCCAGTTACCGGAATTCCGCATTGTTAAATCAACAGGAATACTCACTCCCATACGCTCAGGCGTAAAGGGCTCCCTGTTTTCATCTTCCCGCAATAACTCCGGGACATCCGGACCATTCACCCTTAATGCCGGCAGGTCGGTCTGATGCTTCAATTCCTTCAGCCCTGCAGGAATGCCGCCAGTACTCTGCTGGGCGACGGCAAAAAATGAAATGTGAATGAATCCCAGGAAAAATATCAGGAAGCAAATACTTTTTTTCATAAAGATGGTAAATAGTAGCACCAAATTTTTACGATACGAAAATAGACATTATTGTCTTTGCCATGAAAACCATATAAAGAAGTCATCAGGATCCAAATTCAGAAACGCAGTAACTTCAGTCATATCAAGGCATACAACGTAAAAATAATCGGCCGGACATGAAAAAAAACAAATTCTGATATTACAAAAGCAGGAATCCAAGATTAAATTAATGTAACACTACCACACTACCTGCATAAATACTACTCAAGAACATCGCTGTATGAGGATTATCCAGAATAAAATTACCCTGCTTATTGTCATCACCACTATTGTAAGTGCCATACTGGTTACCGGGATTATCGTTCAAACCCGGGTAGCACACCGCATTGTTTCCGAAACCCAGGCCGTGGGCGAGTCAAACGCTTTGCGACTCACATTCGAAGTTAATGCCCGCCTGCACGATAAACTGCTAAAAAACCTGGCCGGAACGGATGGATTGTCACCAAGGGTCCTGCTTGCAAACAACGATCCGGAGCAATTCAGGCAGCTTTTTGAAACCTATCCCATTTCTTTTATTGTAGTAACGGATTCCTCACTCATCCCTATTGCCACTTTTCCGGAGGCCAGCGCAGGAATCCTCAGGGCACTGCCAACAGACCCCGAAGCATTCCGGAAATTCCGCAGCGACGGTGTGATTACCAGATATCACGAATGGATCAACGACACCCTTACCCGTATTGCAGTGATCGATATACCATGGTATCCGGGCATGTCCGGTAATCAGGCAAACGGAATACTCTTCGCCGGATTTCCGGTATCAGCGGATGAATTGTCATATCAGATACAAGGTAACGCCAGACTGATGCGGGAACCGCTGGACCTTCCGCTTGATAAAACCATTACTGAAGGTAAAGTGATCACACAACTTCCACTTTTTGGTTGGAGAAATATCCCAGTTGCTTCGCTATGGCTTGAAAAACCGTCTGAAATACTGAAATCACTGAATGATTACCGGAAATATTTCATCTGGTTCCTCGTCATCTGTGCAACAGTCTTTATCCTTTTCATCACGGTTTATCTCAAACGCTATTACATGTGGCCACTCAGGATGTTTACCCTGGCTATAAAATTCAATGACCCCGGGTACCTGAAAATGGTGAGATACAGAGACAAGGACCTTGCAAGCCTGCAGCAGATGGTAATGAATGTCTTCAGCCACGAGCGGCTGCTGAATGATATGATCCGGCGCAGAAATTCCGAAAACCTGAATGCTTTTCATGCAGCCATTCTATCACAGATCAGTGACGCCGTTTATGCCACCGACCACAAAGGCATCATCACCTACTGGAACAGGGCTGCCGAGACAATATATGCCGTAAATGAGCAGGATGCCATCGGAAAGATCGCCGATGAGCTGATCAGAAGCCGCTGGGATGACCCACACGACGAAGCACGTCAGCAACAACTTTTTAACACTGACGGTTTCATGAAAGGCAGCATCAGTCAGGAACTGCCCAATGGAACCTGGATAAAGGTAGATGCCGGCATTACCAGGCTTCTCGACTGTAACGGGAATTTGCTGGGACAACTTTATGTAGCCCGGAAAACAGAAGCCATGCCTGCAATGTAGCCATACCGGAACGCTACGGAAAGCAATCCCCGAAACACTTACCTGAAAATCATTGCATTGAGCACGCTGTTATTTGTAACAGCACAGCCATCTGTCACTTCAGTCATCGCAACCAACTCAATCCTTTGAAACCGGCAGGTATTTGAATAACGACGCAGGGGCTAACAACTCATTCCGTGCTGCCACAACAGGCCGGCATTGAACATGCCCGTTGAAAATTTGTTTATCCGGCATGAACATCACAAGACTTTCAGTCCTTCTGCTTTTGCCTGGCAGTTTACTATTAACATCCTGCCAGGCAGCGACTTATGATATACCGGAAAATATGATGATGACCCAGTCCGAGAAAACTGAAACTGCAACCTTTGGCTCAGGTTGCTTCTGGTGCAGCGAAGCTATTTTTCAACTGCTCAAAGGTGTAATCAAGGTGGAGCCGGGATACTCGGGGGGCGCCCGTGCCAACCCGACCTACGAACAGGTATCTTCAGGCGCTACCGGGCATGCCGAAGTGATTCAGGTTACCTATAACCCTGAAATTATTTCATTTGAAGAGTTGCTTGAAGTTTTCTGGTCAACCCACGATCCTACCACACTCAACCGTCAGGGGGCCGATGTGGGCACCCAATACCGTTCGGTGATCTTCTATCACAACGAGCAGCAGCGGCAACTGGCCGAAACCTATAAGGCCAGGCTCGACAGCAGTGGCGCGTGGAGGAATCCGATAGTAACGGAAATCAGTCCCTATAAGGCTTTTTATCCGGCAGAATCCTACCACCATGACTATTTTAACAGGAACAGCCAGGCTCCCTACTGCACGTTTGTGATTGTCCCTAAACTGGATAAATTCAAGAAGGTTTTTAAGGAAAAAGTCAGATAACCCTGAGCAGAGAAGTTCAAGGTCACAACATATAACGGCAGGAGGAAATCAGCCCAGCTTCAGCAGTTTCTGGGCCACCAGCACATACCATGAAAGGGTAAGCAAACCGCCGAGGATTCCCAGCACCAATGCGCCGCTGTAAAACCAGGGAATAAATGAGGCCCATGCGCTGTAGATCAGCATACAGATAAATCCCACAAATCCGGCCCAGCCTGTGATGGCGCTGAAACGGCGGTTCATCATTATTACTGACGACATGAGTATTCCTGCAATATTGATAAAGAAGAACCCCATAAATGAACCACTGGTAAAATCCTCGCTTCCCGCCAGAATGGCCTCCCCTGCCGCTGTGAGCAGTGAACGCTGATAATCAGTGGTTGCCAGGGTATATTTTGTGGCCAGCGTTTGCATGGGGAAAGCCGGATTCCGGGCAATATAGATTGCGGCACCCGTTAAAAACAGCATAAGCGCAAACAGGGCGATTGGCTTGCTCAACCTTCTGTGTGCGGCATAGAGCGCATAAAAAACCGGGATCCCCAGTACAAGGGTGAATATATTGAGGAGCCCCAGCCCCCGTAGCGCCAGCAAAGAATCGCGCTGAAACAAACCAATCCAGTCCTTTACGGAACCTTCTCCCGGATCAGGGGTTGCCCCCCCCGGTAAAAAAGTAATCAGAATGTCCATTATTCCGAACGGCAGTATGGCCAGGGCCGCAATTGCACCTATGCGGTATATCCCTCTCCAGTTGGAGGGGCTTACTGACAGCTCATTGTCATTATTCATGATTATATCTGCCATAATATTCACTTTCTTAAATTAAATTGAAAATCAGAAACGAGCACTACCTGAAAAAGTGCAGGCAACAAAAGTAATCAGCTAATTGGCAAAATCCAATTAAGATCAGGATAAAAACATTTAATGATGCATCGGGTTCAATTTGATCAGTAAGATTAATTACAGCAAGTGAATTAAACAAGCTGGTCACACTATAATCATTTCTTTTAATTTTTTGTTATTATACTTCTGACGGCTTAATTCCCGGGCCTTTTGTTTTTTATCAGGTTAACCCGGCCATGCACGCGATTAACTATTTCCTTGCTGTTCAATATCCTGAATGCAATTGAATTAACATTAAATCTTTTTCTTCTGTTTAATAATCGAAATAAGCGATCTATGAAAACCTCAGCACCCGTATTTATTGCCGTACTCTTATTTTTCCTGAATTGCTCTTTTCAGGGTCAGTCACAGGAAGTCACCAGCAAATCAGATGACCAGAATCTGGTAGTACTCGTGAAGTACAAGACCCTGCCATCGAAAAACACAGAAGCAATCTCTGGTTTGACAAAGCTGATTGAAGCGGTAAAACAAGAGCCCAACTTTGTGAGTATCACCATGCTGACAGACAAAAATGACCCTTCAGTAATCATGCTCTATGAAGAGTGGAGTAATGAGACATACTACCATGGAGATCACATGAAGACGCCTCATCTGCAGGACTTTATGATAAGTTCACGCGCCTACATGGCCGGTCCGCCTGAAATTTCGGGATGGAAAACCGAGAAGAAATTTACTGCAGAGTAACTCACTTTGCACAGAAATCCGGTTCCCGGTTCAGCCCTGCAGCATTCAGAAAAATAACTAACTTTCCCGCTTGGTCTCCTTCAGGATAACATCGTGTGCGCCACCTTCAATAATACTGGTGGAGGAAACCATCGTAATTTTGGCTACCTGCTTCAATTCCTGAATCGATAAGGCTCCGCAGCTGCACATGGTGGATTTGATTTTTCCCAGGGTTATATCCAGGTTATCTTTGAGTTTTCCGGCGTAAGGTACATAGCTGTCCACGCCTTCTTCAAATTTCAATGAAGCACTGCCACCCGTATCATACCGCTGCCAGTTCCTGGCGCGGTTAGAGCCTTCGCCCCAGTACTCTTTCACATAGTTACCGCCAACCATCAGTTTCTTGGTAGGACTTTCGTCAAAACGGGCAAAATAGCGGCCCATCATCAGGAAATCGGCACCCATGGCCAGGGCCAGCACCATATGGTAATCCTGCACAATGCCTCCGTCGGAGCAGATGGGAATGTATTCACCGGTTCGCTCATAATAGGCATCGCGGGCTTTGGCAACTTCTATCAGGGCTGTAGCCTGCCCCCTGCCAATCCCTTTCTGCTCCCGGGTAATGCAGATAGAGCCACCGCCGATCCCGACCTTGATAAAGTCGGCACCCGCTTCCGCCAGATAATTAAATCCGTCGGCATCCACTACATTTCCGGCCCCGATCTTCACTTCCGGGCCGTAGTTTTCTCTTACAAAACCAATGGTTTCCTTCTGATACTCCGAAAAGCCATCGGAGGAATCAATACACATTACATCCACACCCGCTTCAACCAGCCTGGGGATGCGCGTTGAGTAATCTCGGGTGTTGATGCCTGCCCCTACCAGCAGACGTTTGTGGGTATCGAGCAGCTCGTTAGGGTTGTTCTTATGATTGTCGTAGTCCTTCCTGAACACAAAATATTTCATGCACTGGTTTTCATCAATCACCGGAAGGGTGTTGATTTTATTTTCCCAGATGATGTCATTGGCTTCTTCGAGACTGATTCCATGCTTTCCGGTGATCAGCTTCTCAAAAGGCGTCATAAAGTCCTGCACCTTCTTATCCTGGCTGTCCTTTCCGGGACGGTAATCCCTGCTGGTGACCATGCCCAGCAGCCGGCCGTCCGCTTTGCCGTTGTGGGTTACGGCAATGGTCGAAAACCCCGTTCTTTCCTTCAGTTCAAGTACATCTGCCAGGGTATGTTCAGGAGTAAGGTTGGCATCACTTACCACGAAACCCGCTTTGAACTTCTTCACCTTTCTGACCATTTCTGCCTGCTCTTCAATTGGCTGGGAACCAAAGATAAACGACAGGCCCCCGTTCCGGGCCAGCGCAATGGCCATATTTGAATCGGAAACAGACTGCATAATGGCCGAAACCAACGGAACATTCAGGTTGATATCCGGCCGTTCCCCTTTTCTGAACTTCACCAGGGGCGTTTTCAGGCTGATTGCACCGGGGGTGCATTCCTTCGAGGTGAGTCCCGGTATCAGCAGGTACTCATTGAAAGTCCTTGAAATATCGTTGATAATCTGTGCCATAATAGTGTTCTAAGGAACTGCAAAGCTAAAGAAAAAGCTTTCAAATACGGGCAGAAACAGGCACTTTCGCCGAAGAAATATGCCGGATCCGCTTATTCAGGCGTTGGCCGGTACCGGATCGAACCGCTCCATGAAACCACTAAACAGGCGGAAACAAAAAACCCGCTGAAGCGGGCTGATTAAGTTTTTGACTGTTTCAATTATTAACAAATTGATAATCAATATATATAATTTGTCTTGTGCGGATGAAGGGACTCGAACCCCCACGCCTCTCGGCACCAGATCCTAAGTCTGGCGCGGCTACCAATTACGCCACATCCGCAAGCGGGGGCAAAGATACAACTTTTTGCATTGACATCAATAATGCGTTTTAAAACAGATCAACCACGCCGGGTTATAAATCAACTAATCCTTCAGAATATGACTGTAAATGCCTTCCGGAAAGAAATAACAGGAAAACCAGCCTGCAACCGGCATCCATAAAGCGTTGTAATTTCCTTCACCTTCCTCGTAAATGAATTTGCGGATGTAAGTATCGTCCCCTGCAGTATACTTTTTGGTTATCATCCGGTTTTCACTGTCATAAATAAATTCCTCCACGGCATTGACCGCACCTGCATTGCCATTGATCACTTCGTAGCCCGATATTTTTACCAAACCGGCTCCGGAATACTCAAGCGCAGCTTTCGCCATCAGATTGCCATTGGCATGAAACATTGAAAACTGTGCCGGATAACCATCCTCATAGCCGATTTCTTCAGTAACATATAAGGTTGAATCGGCCAGGAGGACCTGCATTGAAACCAGCTGTTCACCGGAATAACTGTAAATAAGGCGGTTTCTTAATTCAGGCGGTGAATTGTGCGAAATCCGCTCTATTAAATCACATTGTTTAAGCAGAGAACCGTTCCAGACAAAGTAACGGAAACTATGCGCGAAACCATCCGTCCGGAAGGCATAATCCCGTATATTACCATGATCCATGGTCATGATTTCGTCATTGCTTACAGGTATCCATTCATTTTCATGTAAACTGAAATAGCGCCTGACAACAGTATCCCCCGAATAGCTGACGAGACATTTCTCCGTCATTTCATCTCCGTTGAAAGTATAAATGCCCGCAACGCGGTTGTCAATATATTCGATCTCAGACCGAAAATCCAGGGCATCGCCATGAATAATGGTTTTGAGCCTCAGCCCTTCGCCGAACTTCTTCACGGGCTCCGGATCTTCTTTATTACATGAGGTAGATAACAAAAGGATAAACAGGGATAAAAACAGGGAGATGGATAACCGCATATACTATATGGCTTAAGGAAATAACATACAAATGTAACCGAATTAACCATGTTCTGGTAAAATAAACCGACCGCCTTTTATATTTCCCCATCAGCCGGGCTTTTCAGTACATGGCTGCCACCATATTGTTTTGAACATCACAAATTAAGGCTTCCGGATATTCAAACCGGATGAATGCATCATTACTTCTGCAACATTATAGATTCTGCGTTGAAATGTACAGACTGCCGACCTCATTGCTCAACCTTTTCGCAAAAATCATGTTTAATCTGACAAACAACTGCTTATGAATAAACATATTAAATCAAATCTTATCATAGTATCGGTGATTGCGCTGCTTTCCGTGGCCTGCTCCAAAGAATCGGAAAGTCAGCTTTACATTGGTTCCACCGCTGTAGATACCACCACCGTTCTTTCCGGTATTGACACCCCCTGGGAACTGCTTTACGGACCTGACGAATATCTCTGGTTTACTGAACGTTCAGGCAAAGTCAGCAGGTTCAATCCGCTGACAGGTGAAAGTACGATCATTCTCACCATTCAGGATGTGCTGGAGTATGGTGAGGCCGGCCTTCTGGGCATGGCGCTTCATCCCGGATTTGATGCTGAGCCATGGGTTTACCTTGTTTATAATTACTCTTCCGGCGAATTTATCAAGGAGCGTCTGGTGCGATATGTCTGGAATGGCAGCACACTTACCGACGGAATCACCCTGATTAACAACATTCCGGCCAACTCCTACCATAACGGGTCCCGGCTTGCATTCGGCCCTGACGGCAAGCTTTACATGTCAACGGGCGATGCAGGGTTCACTTCAAACTCCCAGAATCCCAATTCACTGGCTGGAAAGATTCTGCGGATTAACCCGGATGGCAGTATCCCTGCTGACAATCCCGTGGCCGGAAGCTACATCTGGGCCTCGGGGTTGCGTAACACACAGGGGCTGGTTTTTTCGCCCGATGGACTGCTGTACGGATCGGAACACGGACCGAATAACGATGATGAGCTCAACCTGCTTGAAGAAGGCCGGAATTACGGCTGGCCGGCAGTGGCAGGCTTCTGCGATCTGCCCGCAGAAATCACCTTTTGTCAGGAAAACAATGTAAAGGAACCACTTTATGCATGGACCCCCACCCTTGCCGTTGCCGGCATCGATTATTACAATCATGAAGCCATCCCGCACTGGCAACACTCCGTACTTATGACCTCCCTCAAAGCTTCAAAGCTGGTAAGCCTGAAACTCAGCACCGACGGTCTTTCGATAGTGAGCGCCGAAAACTGGTTCGACGGTTTCTGGGGCCGGCTGAGAGATGTATGTGTAAGCCCCGGCGGAAAGATCTACCTCGCTGTGAGCAACCGCGACGGCAGGGGTACCCCGAGGCCCGGCGATGACCGCATTATAGAGATCAGTGCCGTTTCTCCGACAGGCATCAGCAGAGCAAGTGTTAATGACGGCCGCCCGAAAGTTATCCCGAATCCTGTGAACGGCACCGGACTGGTTAAATGGGATGGATTGAAAGCTTCCGGAGAATACTTCATCCTTGATGCGACAGGGACAATCATTGCCACCGGAAAAGCCACCGCACCGGCTTTCAGTATTTCCACTGCCCTTTATAAACCGGGTTATTATATTCTGAGAATTAACTCAGACAACCAAACTGTTTCAACTCCTTTTCTGGTAATGTAAAAAAACGTGTATCCCGGTGCCTGGTTAAATGTCATTGAAGACATTAAAGCAACGGGATACACAAAAGAATAATATTCAATAAATTCAGCCTGTCCGGCAGATTTTCCGCTCTCAGAGCGCTTTCAGCGCTGATTCATAATCAGGCTCCTGAGCGATCTCCGGTACCTGTTCGGTATAGCGAACGACGCCATTTTCATCGAGCACCACAACGGCCCTTGAATGAAGGCCGGAGAAAGGTCCTTCGGCAATGGTAAGTCCGTAATCTTTTCCAAAATTGCCCTCGCGGAAATCAGACGCCGTGACCACCCTGTCGATGCCTTCGGCAACACAAAACCGCTTGTGCGCAAACGGAAGGTCTTTTGAAACGCATACCACAACAGTATTCCCGAGTTTCGCGGCAGCGGCGTTGAACTGCCTTACGGATGCTGCGCAAACACCCGTATCAAGGCTTGGAAAGATGTTGAGCACAACCTTTTTACCTTTAAAATCAGCAGAAGTTACTTTACCCATATCGGCACCGGTAAGTTCAAAATCAGGCGCCTTACTTCCGACAGCCGGAAGATTGCCAATGGTTGAAACGGGATTACCTCCCAAAGTGATTGAAGCCATAATAATATATTTTAGGTTGAAAATTCGTTCTTTCACTCATTCAAACAATCATCCCTGACTGAGGTTCAATCACTGCAGATAAAATTAATCAAGCATTCCGGATAACTTATCCTGAATTATCAGGAGCTTTATTGGAAAGCCATATGCTTACGGATTCAGGCGGAACGCCCATTGTCAGGCTGATCTGGTCTTCGCTCAGACCTTCGCCGGAAAGCCGCCGGGCAGTATAATTCAGCGGCTCCCCCACTTCAATGATATGACCATCAGGATCATAAAACCGCATCACCTGCTGCTTCCAGGGTTGGTCCACAATATCATGGATAAAATGGATACCGCTCCGGACCAATTCATCCCGCAATTCAACCAGCTCAGTGCTTTCGAAGTAAAGTTCGGCATTGTTGCTGTTGAAAATAATGTCACTATTTCCGGTAAGGGACGCAAAATGAGACATCCGGTGGATGGCAAAACCTCCCCTGAATGAAATATTCCCGCCAAAGTCATATTCAACTTCCTGGCCGAGCATTTTTTCGAAGAACCTGCGCGAAACCTCCATATCGCGCACCACTATTAAAGGGCAAATGAATTTTGCTTTCATGTTCAATCTGTAATTGCCTGATAAATGGCTTCATGAATCCTGGTACGTATGTTCAGCCGGGTTATTTTGTTGTTTCCTGCATCCGGATACACCCGGTTGCTCAGGAAAACATATACCAGGTCCTGATCGGGATCGGCCCATGCATAGGTTCCTGTAAAACCGCTGTGGCCGAAGCTGCGTGGAGAGGCAGATTCACAGGCGGGCGAGGGTTCCCCTTTAATGAGGGCGGGTTTATCGAATCCTGCCCCACGGCGGTTCTTATCGATCACAAACTGCACCCCGGTAAAATCCCTGACAATTTCCGTATCCAGAAGGGTATCGCCGCCGTAGGATCCGTTACGCAGCAACATCTGCATAATAACTGCAACATCAAGGGCATCAGAAAAAAGACCGGCATGGCCGGCAACTCCTCCCAGAAGCGCTGCCGTCGGATCATGTACATCGCCATGAATCAGTTGTTTCCTGAAAACCATATCCAGCTCCGTAGGCGCTATCCGGCTGACGCTGAACCTGTCGCGCGGATGAAACCCCATGGTACGCAGGCCAAGTTTGTTGTAAAACTGCCTTTGAACATAAGTGCTGAAAGGCTGCTGTGTGATCTCCTCAAAAGCTTTGCCCAATAATATAAAGCCAAGATCGCTGTATTTAAACGCTGTTTTCGGGAGCAAAGGACTCCGGATAATTGAATCAACAATCTTTGCGGGATAATCGTCGCGCAGATAAAGCGCATCGGCGACCCTGTGCGTATATTCAATACTGAAATGCCGGCCAAACAGTTCAGACTTCAATGAATCTTTTTCCATCAGGGACTTCCAGAAAGGGATATATGGCTGAAGCCTTGCCTGATGCGCAAGTACCTCCCTGATAATCAGATGTTTTTTATCAGAATTTCTCAATTCAGGATAATAGCGGCTAAGCCTGCGATCGGGATCGATCAGTCCGTCACCGGTAAGTTTCATGGTAGTCAGGGTGGTTGCCAGAATTTTTGTGAGCGAAGCCAGATCGAAGAGATCATCGTTGCGCAAAGGGGTATCTGATTCATAAACCTGACTCCCGAATGCTTTACGGTAAATCACCATCCCTTTGCGAATGACCACCACCTGGGCACCGGGGAATGCATTTTCGCGTATGCTTTCCGTTACAATTGTGTCTATCTCACTGAGTTTTTCAGCAGAAACCCCTGCGGCTTCGGGCTGGCTGAAAGCGATGCGGATAACCTCCGGGCGCGTAAGTCCGCTGCCGGCCGCGAAAGCTTGCGTCGCTGTAACCGGGAGCCGGCCCGAAATGGCTGAACCCCCGAAAATCGCCTGAGCCGCAAGCTCCTGCATCAATGCATTGTCCTGGTAAGCAAGCAGTACCGCAGCCATATTGTGAACCTGACTGAAGGAGGCCAGACTGTAAGGGCTGGTAAAAACACTCAGGATAACCTTTTTATGCACTGCCAAGGAATCTGCAAACCATGCGCCCTGCCTGCCGATTCCGAAATTTTTCTGTGGCAGGTCGCTGGTCTGCACAAATCCGGCTATCACCAGATTATAAGGCTCAAGCAACTGCATCACGGAATCTCTTTCACGTGACGAAGGATCTTTGCGCATATTGAAATGGTCCACCGGTGCATAGTCGGCCAACCTTGCCTGAAAAGCTGTCTGCTGCAGCTCACCGATTGCCAGTGTGGCAATCTTCAGGGTATCCAGACCTCTGAGCGGAATCATTCCGGAGGGATCGCTCAACAGGGTGATGGCTGAAGCATTGGCCCGCCCGGTGGTCAATTGCGAAAATGATGAATTCAGGTTCTCCGTGAGATGATCAAGTGCAATCCGGTTATCCCCGGCAAGGCCTGATTCATATTTCCACTGCAGCACCCGCCTGCACTTTGCATCTATCAGCTCCTGACTGATCAGGCCACTGTCGATGGCTTTGCGGATATTGGCCAGGGCTTTGCGCGCATCCACCGGCAGCAGCAGGATGTCGTTGCCTGCATCCAGCGCCATCACTTCTGCCAGCTCAGGATCGGCAAAATCGGTAAGTCCCTTCATATCCATCCCATCGGTGATCACCATGCCAGTGAAACCCATTTTTTCACGCAACAGCTCAGTAATTACAGGTCTCGAAAGGGAAGAAACAGAACCGGCTGCCGTATCTATCGAAGGCACCCTTAAATGAGCGATCATTATACCCTTTAAACCCCTTTCGATCAGATAAGAGAACGGGAAAAGCTCCAGGGTATCGATCACGGAGCGGGGTTTATCTATCAACGGCAGTGTATAGTGCGAATCATTGCCCGTGTCCCCGTGACCGGGAAAATGCTTGGCTACGGCGATGATGCCCTGATCCTGCATCCCTTTCATATACCAGTATGACTTCACGGCAACATTCATCCGATCTTCACCAAAAGACCGCGCATTAATTACCGGATTCAGGGGATTGTTGTTGATATCGGCAACAGGCGCAAAATTAATATGCACACCAAGCCTTTTCAATTGCCGGGCAATTTCCGTCCCCATATCATAAATCAGGCTGTTATCGGTAATCGCCCCGAGGGTCATCTGTTTGGGAAAATTGAAAACACTGTCGAGCCGCATGCCCGGCCCCCATTCCGCGTCCAGGGCCACAAACAAAGGCGTTTTAACGGCATTTTGAAGCCGGTTTGTCACAATGGCCTGTCGCACCGGACCACCCTGAAAAAAGCAAACCCCTCCGATGTTTTTTTCCCTGACGAGGGCAGTCAAATCACTATAATACTTTTCATCCCTGTTTGAATAGGCCCTTATCATCAGCAACTGGGCAATGCGCTCATCGGGAGTAAGGCTATTCATCACCGAATCGGCCCATTGTTCCTTCATTCGGGGTTGAGCCAATGCCTGCATCGAAACAAAAAAAACCAGAGCAGGTAAGAGCAAAATGTATTTTATTTTCCGGAGCATGAAACAGATCAGAATCAGGTTCGACAATATTTGGTATATGGCATTACAACGAGTTGGTAGCGTCAAAAATACGCTCTTTATGCCAAATAATTCTTCATTTTTTTAATCCGGGGGTGTGGTTATATCCAAAAAGGGTTATTTTCGCATCAACAGAAAATATATTTGTCAGATCAGGCAATATTTTCTGAACAGGACCCGCTTTTATCTTTTACCTGAAGCGCCAATGATCAAAAAGCTGTTGCTTCTTCTATTGATTTTACCGCTTGCCCTTGAGGCGCAAAAAGCTGATAAGCCAACAAAGCCTGAGCCGCTGAGCAGGATACTTTTTGTATTTGACGCTTCTCAAAGCATGTATGCCCGCTGGCAAAGCGATATGAAAATCAATATTGCGAAGAAGCTGATGGTGAACCTGCTCGACAGCCTCTCGGGATTCAAAAACCTTGAACTTGCACTGAGGGTCTACGGACACCAGAAGAATTATCCTCCCCCCGACTGTTACGACACAAAACTTGAAGTCCCTTTTGCCCCGGGTAATATCCCCAGTATCAAGAATAAAATTCTGGGACTGACACCCCGGGGAACAACACCCATCGCCTATTCACTGCAGCAGGTAGTGAACGATTTTCCGCCATGCGACGATTGCCGGAATATCATTATCCTGATTACCGACGGCATCGAAGAGTGCGGAGGCGATCCCTGCGCTGCTTCAGCCGAACTTCAGAAGCACGGGATCGCGATGAAGCCTTTTATCATAGGCATTGGCAAGGATTTTAAGGAAGCGTTCAACTGTGTGGGAACCTATTTTGACGCTTCGAGCGAAACTGCTTTTCAGAAAGCGCTGAATACGGTAATCCTTCAGGCGCTCAAATCCACTACCATGCAGGTAAACCTCCTCGACAGCCAAAACAAACCGACGGAGACCAATGTAAATATGTCATTTTATGACCGCACTTCAGGAAAGTTGAAATACAATTTCATTCACACATTGAATAACAAGGGTTTACCCGACACCCTGGTGGTTGACCCGCTGATTACCTACGACCTGGTTGTTCACACCGTCCCACCCCTCGCCCTCGAGAACATCAGCCTGAAACAACAAACCCATCTTACAGCCACCCTCAGCGCTCCACAGGGTTACCTTGACCTGAGGATGGGCACAAATGACCGTATTGTAAAGAACCTGTTTGCCATTGTAAGGCAACACGGAAAAACAAACACCATCAATGTACAGAACTTCGGTGACACCAAAAAATACCTGTGCGGCAGTTATGATCTGGAAATCCTTACCCTTCCCAGAATTTACATGAAAGATGTCAGGATCCGGCAAAGCGAAACTACAACCATCGACATCCCCCTACCCGGAATTGCCGTGATCCGGAAGAGTGTTAACGGCTTCGGAAGCCTATATATAGAACGCAACAATGTACTCGAATGGATCTACGACCTGCGCGAGCATGTGCTTCAGGAAACCCTGGTATTGCAACCCGGTAAATACCGGGTGGTTTACCGGTCGAAGAATGCGGAAAGGGCTATGTACAGCATTGAAAATACCTTCACCATCCTACCCGGAGGGACCAGCAATGTAAACCTCTTCTCGTATTGAGCTGATTACCTGAAGTGAGCCAGAAGGGTGAGATCACCCATTTCGGCTGATGGTCTCCAGCATAGGAATATTCAGCAGTTCAATCAAATCACCATCTGTTCTTATAAGATTATCATCCTTGAATGTTTTCATAATCCGGATGGCACTTTCCTTGGTCATTCCCGACATATCGGCAATATCCTGGCGCGACAGGGAAGTAACGAAGGGATTGGCATTGTATATCCTCTGGGAAAGGCAAAGCAGTACATCAGCAATGCGGCCGGGCATCTGCTTGTGCGTTAAACTTGAGAGCTGATCAAACATCCTGATCGCCTGCTCACTGATTTTATTAAGAAATGCCGAAGAAAAAGAATTATTATTCTCAATGATCTGCTGAAACACATCGGAACCCACCAGGCAGGCCGTTGTTTCTTCGCAGGCTACTGCTGTAAAGTGATGCCGCTTGTCAGTAAAAGCACCGGGAACAAATATATAGTCCACTGGTTTGGCAAAACCGATGATAATCCTCTTATCACTGTCACTCTCAAGGTAGAGTTTTACCAGTCCGGAAGTGATGCAAACAAAATCATGGCAGGGAGATCCCTGTTTAAAAAGTATCTCGCCCTGATGATATTTTATACTGATCCGGCAACTGTTAACTGAGTGCAATTCATTATCATTCAGATTCCTGAAAATATCTGAACGCTGCAGACAAAGCATACAATTCGCTTCAACTGAATTCGCCATAAATGAATTTTAAAGTACCTAAATCCCTAATTGATAGAAGGATAACCATCCTTCCGTCGTATTGATTACTTCAGATCATTACAGCCGATGATATAAATCAACCGATCAACAAATATAAACAATAGTTTGCATACAAAAATATCATTTTCCAAACAGCGGATCATAATTACATAAGTAGTTACTTTGATTTGTCAATTTAACTGATGAAATGATGAAAAAAAGGTCACTGATCAACCTGTCAATTTTACTGCTGATACCGGCATTTTCGGTCTTTATAAGCAGTTGCGAATATGAATTTGTGGAACCTGACCGCACCCCGATAACCACTGAGGTCAGTTTCGCAACCGACATCGTACCGATCTTCAACACCAGCTGCAATTTTTCAGGTTGTCATGCTGCCGGGGCTGTTCCACCGGATTTATCACCGGCCGGTGCCTATAACAGCCTGATCCAGCTGAACCAGGTGAATACCGAAGACCCGTCAAACAGTGTATTATATGTAAGTATCACAACCGGGAGCATGAAATCATTCTCCAATGCTGATCAGGCCAAACTGATACTGGCATGGATACAGCAGGGAGCAAAAAATAATTAATCACCGATTCATCAAGCCTTCAAAAACATACCATGAAAAACAGCATCAGGATATTTACGCTGGCAGCCGTCATAATCATGCAACTCTTTGCGGTTGTTATGGCACAGGAAGAGGAAACAACCGAAAAGCCGAAAGAACGTCCGGCACGCCCGGCCTTTGAAAGCGGATTGCTCTTTGATAATGCCACTACCACCCTGCAACCTTCAAAAACGCTGGAAATGATTATCCAGCACCGGTTTGGTTCCATTGAAAATGGGATTACCGACCTGTATGGTATATGGGCACCTTCAAACATCAGGCTTGGATTAAACTACAGCATTCTCGACAACCTGATGGTCGGCATCGGGACAACCAAATTCAACAAGATGCAGGACATACAGATTAAATATAATGTGCTGCAGCAAACACGGTCGAATAAGATACCTGTCACTGTTTCAGTATATGAAGTGATTGGCATCGACGGCAGTGCCGATTCAAAATTCGGGGTAAACTACAAATTCACCAACCGTTTTTCGTATTTTACACAGGTAATTGTTTCACGTCGTTTCAACGAAAAGATTTCATTGCAGATAGCGCCTTCCTTTACACATTACAACTCCACCGATTCGCTGGTGGATCACGACAGGATAGCGCTCTCTTTCGCCGGCCGCTTCAAGTTTTCTCCCCAGAGTTCTCTGATTGTTTCGGGCGATTTCCCTTTACAAATACAAGGGATTTCAGAAATCCGCAAGGAAATCAACGATATGCTTGACCCCCTGAATCCGAACATCTGTATCGGACTCGAAGTCGCCACCAGTACCCATGCATTTCATGTATATCTGGGATCCTCACAGGGCATATTGCCTCAGGAAAATATCCTTTACAACCAAAACAATTTTTTCAAAGGCAATATCATCCTGGGACTTAATGTTACCCGTCTCTGGAATTTCTGACAACATCTGACTCATTTATTAATCAACTAAAAACAAAACAAATGAAAAACTCCGTAAAACTCCTCACGCTTTTTGTAGCTGTTATTGCATTTGTAACCATAAACACAGCAATGACCCAAAAGGAAGGCGAACCCTGGGTTATCCCGGCTAAATACAAAAGCATGAAAAGTACCATTAAAGCAGGTGACCCCTCAATTAATACCGTAGGTAAAGAGCTTTACAACCAGCATTGCCGTTCATGTCACGGCACCAAAGGACTTGGCGACGGCCCCAAAGCCCGGAACCTGAAAACAAGCACCGGTGATTTTTCATCCAAGGCTTTCCAGGATCAGGCTGATGGTGAAATCTACTACCAGTCGTTCGTTGGTCGCGATGAAATGCCAAACTTCGAAAAGAAGATTGCCGATGAAGGTGACCGCTGGGCTGTAGTTTACTACATCCGCACCATGAAAAAGTAAAATTGAATCAGGGGCCTGGGATCTTCAGCATCCCGGGCCCTGTTTGGTTTAAGATAAAATCACTGGAAAATTCAGGCTTGGGTATAAAGACTATAATTTATGAAACACTGGTTACGAAAAAGGCCGGCCGGATGGGTAGCACTTACATCAGGATTTATTCCGTTGCTCTTTGCTATATTCCTCTCCTTTGGTTCAGAAAAACCAGCAGTCACGATTGACGAGGAGAGCAAGCAATGCCTTGTTTGTCATGGTTCACACAGGTACGAACTAACCGACACCCTCACCGGGGAGACTGTGATCATGAAAATGCATTCAGAGCTTCAGATTGACCCCGTTGAGTACAGCAAAGCAACCCATGGCGCTTTCAAATGTACCGATTGCCATTCCATCGACTATCACATACACCCTCACCCGGTGAGCACCAAGTTTGAAGTTAATTATACCTGCATGGATTGCCATGGCGGTGACGAAACCTATGCATCATTCAATTTCGAAACCATCGAGGAAGAATATCTTAAAAGTATTCATGCTACGGAACTCGGAAGTGAATTCAGTTGCTGGAGTTGTCATAATCCCCATACTTACCGTCTTTCCGACAAAGAGCCCGGTCAGTTAATCAACCGGGTAGCGCGTAATAATTCTGCCTGCCTGCATTGTCATGGTGATATCAACAATTATGCAGTATTGATTGAGAAAGAGTTGCCGGACCTGATTAAAAGCCATGACTGGCTCCCGAAACAGAGTCTGCACTTCCGGAAAGTCAGGTGCATTGATTGCCATGCCTCGAATAACGACAGTATCATGGTAGCCCACCTGGTACTTCCGGCATCTGAATCAGTGAAAAAATGCGTGGAATGCCATTCAACGAACTCCATCCTGATGGGTTCCCTCTATAAGCACCAGGTTGCAGAAAAAAGGAACAAACTCGGCTTTTACAATGGCGTGATCATGAATGAAGCCTATGTTATCGGAGCCAACAGGAATTATTACCTGAACATTGCCAGTGTCGTGATTTTCATCATGGTGCTGATAGGAATTGCAATACACGCGACATTAAGGTACATACACAGGCACAGGAAACATGGCAACTAAAAAAATATACCTCTACCCATTGTGGCTCAGGATATGGCATCATGTAAATGCCGTTCTGATGCTTGCGCTTATCCTGACAGGCGTCAGTATGCAGTATTCCAACCCGGACTATCCGCTGATCAGGTTTGATATTGCTGTCAGTGTGCATAACATCTCAGGAATCTTACTCACCCTTTCATACTTCTATTTTTTCCTGGGCATTTTATTTACATCCATCGGCCGGCATTATGTGATGAAGCAGGGATTCTTTAAAGCCTTTTACCAGCAGGCCAGGTATTATCTTTTCGGCATTTTCAGGGGCGACCCACATCCTTTCCCCGTGAACACCGAGCGCAAATTCAACCCCATCCAGCAGATTACTTACAATGTGATACAACATGCCATAACCCCGGTAACTTTTGTCACAGGCTGGGCATTGTTGTATCCGGAAACAATTATTCTGAATGTTTTCGGGTATAGCGGCATTATGCTTACCAGTCTGCTGCATGTGGCTGCAGGCTTTCTGATCTCCGTTTTTCTTGTAATACATCTTTACTTTATCACAGTAGGGCACTCGGTCACCAGTAATCTGAAAAGCATGATTACCGGATACCATGAAATCTATGAAGATGAGAATAATCATTCTGCTGAGAACGCAGAAAAATCAACTTCTGAAAACTCAGAAAAATCAAATTAGTTACACACAATCACTTAAACAAACACTAAAACTCAAGAAAATGAAACGACAGATTTCTTTACTCACCTTAGCGACAAGTGCATTTTTGGTGCTGAGTTTTGTCACGTTCAGCAGCTGTACTAAAACAGGGCCCGAAGGCCCTCCGGGAAAGGATGGCGAAGACGGACTGAATGCGGATGCATCCTGCGTTACTTGTCACGATTTTTCGGATGATCTCCTGACAAAAGTCCATCAGTTTGCCAATTCAGCCCACGGCAGCGGAGCCAATGTTGACCGGAGTACTGAGGGTTGCGCACAATGCCATACCAGTCAGGGCTTCAGACTTATGGTAGACAGTGGTATGATTGCGGGTGTATCGTCACCGGCAATTATCAACTGTCGTACCTGCCATAAGATTCATGAAACATACACACCTGCTGATTATGCACTCAGGGGCAGTGGAGCCATCGCTATGGTAATGGGCGGACCTGCCGCCGAATATAATTACGGTACATCCAATGTTTGCGCCAATTGTCATCAGGGACGCGAAGTTACCCCCTATCCTGTGGCAGGTGGCGATCCCGTATCCGTCACCAATAAAAGATATGGCCCGCATTATGGCCCCCAATCCAATATGTTTATTGGCAAAGGCGGCTATGAAATTGATGGCCCGATGCCATATTCAAATTCTCCACACACCGTCGCAGTTACCAATGGCTGTGTGACGTGCCATATGGATGGAAATCCGGCAGGTTTACAGGCCGGAGGGCATCAGATGAATATTACCTATAACGGAACCTCAAAACTGCTGACCGGTTGCACCGTTTCAGGCTGCCATACAGACGCAGCGGTGGTTAAATCCATGTTTGATGCCAACAGGGCTGAAATAGCGGCACTTGAACTGGAGCTTGAAACAGCGCTCAAAACACAGGGTCTTCTTGATGCAGAAGGATATGTGACGGTTCCGGCTACACTCACGCAGGATCAACTGGGAATTATACTGAATCTGAAACTGGTTCATTATGACCATAGTTATGGCGCCCATAACTACCGATACACAAAAGCTTTGCTTGTAAATTCAATTGCTGCTTTGGCTAAACAAAGCGTTTAACAAGAAGGCTGATATGCTGAAAAGAGGCTGTCTCAAAAGGGCAGCCTCTTTTCTTTGGTTGATATATATGTTGAATCGTACGCGTTTCTATTCTTTTTCCCTCCTTCGGGCACACGAAAGAAAATCCCGGACTCAAAAAAGAGGCCGTCTCATAATCGAGGCGGTCTTTTTTTTATATTTAGATTGGAAATAGT
>JABNAD010000542.1_pt1 | contig 20847 bp, 17 predicted proteins | sample 7240381 | NCBI WGS metagenome assembly JABNAD01 (sample SAMN11332834, study PRJNA596920) | anaerobic digester metagenome | biome: digested sludge; isolation source: digested sewage sludge-derived enrichment culture grown on H2/CO2 | place: Germany: Goettingen
GGCATTTGATTCACCCCCTTTCAAATTCTTTGCACAAAAATAGGCCTAATCCTCATTTCGGGATTAGGTCTTATTCTGCTGTTTCTTCGGATTGTTGATTTTCTGGGCTTTCTTTTGCTGAAACTTCTGATTCTTGGGACTTCTCTTCTACAGTGGTTACATCTGGTGGGGTAGGCTGTTCCAAGGGCTGATTTTGGGTCTTTGGCATTTGAAAATGCACTAGCTCCCACCGACTCCTGATGGAAGGGGTCAGAGGGTGAAGTCCGCACTTGCCACGTCCGTCCTGAATCACAAAAAGCTTCTCTTGATAGTCAGAAAGCTTCTCTAACAGGGTTTTCTGGTAGGCTTGGATTCTTTTGTTCCCCTCACCACATGAACCCCATGCAATGATTGTTTTTTCGTTCTTTTCGTCTGCAACACATCTTTGAATAACTTCTTGGTTTTCCTTGTTGTAATCCTCTTCTGTCTTATCCACAATGAGCTTGTTGTAATGGAGCTTTGAACCGAGGTTTACAAGGTCGCACCCTCCATAGCCTAGAGCGTGAAGATTTTTGATTACTAGGCTGGTGGCTAAGTCTGTCACAATGCAGTTAGCTTCTGCAGGTGAAGTCATGATAACAACAGCCTTTGGCTTCTTTTCTTCCCATTCTAGGGTTAGCAGAAACTTGTGTTTCCTGTCCTTTGAAAAGGTGCACTTGCTTCTGATGGTAGCTTTTTCTGTGATTGGCATGGCTTGTCCTCCTTTTAGTATTATAAAACGGGTAATGTTCATGTTTATAATATTAGTTTATAGGAGAGGTTGTTTCAAATTGTTTTAGCTATAGTGCTTCACTACAAAGCTTCTAAGTGATTAATGTCAAGTATAGACTATTTGGTGGAGCAAATGAAGAATTTTTGAACCACAAAACTTAAATAACGATTAGAGATAAACAATTTCAGTAAATCCTTTTAAGAAAATAATAATTTGAGCATTGACAAATTAGAATTTTGAATATAAAATATTAGATAGAATTCAACCTATATAGAAAGGATTACTTGCCATGAAACGTAGCGATACACCTTCTCATGATTTTTATATTAAAAATATAGCTCATGTATTACGGTATAAAAACGACCAAAGATTAGCTGCATACGATATCACCGAACCACAGGCCCGTCTTTTAGGACACATTCATGGCGCACAAAATTCAGGCCAAGAAATTAGTCGAAGATATTTAAGTAAAGCCATGCAAATATCAGGCCCATCCGTAACAAGCTTACTCAACAGCCTTGAAAAAAACGGATTTATTCTTCGTCATTCTGGAAATAAGGATGGAAGGACAATACTTATAGAACTTAGTGAAAAAGCCACATTACTCCTTAATGAAATGTCTGATATTCTTACCTCGATAACAGAGGAATTATTAGTGGGATTTTCAGAAGAGGAAAAAATGGTCTATCTAATGTTTCTAAAACGGACATATGATAATTTAGCCATAGAATCACATATATAAGAGCATCTTTTTTTAGATAAATAGGTATATTTATACCTATTTAAAATTATTACTATTTCTAAAATGAATTGACGAGCCACCCCCAAATAGGTAGAATTCGACTTATATTAAAGGAGAATATTTATGACGAAAAACAACACAAAAAAAGATACACTGTATTATCTCGAAAAATCCCCTGTTCCAAAAGCAATTGCCCACATGGCAATCCCTATGATTTTAGGTATGGTTGCCAATATGATTTACAACATTACAGATGCTTATTTTATTGGTAAACTAGAGAATACGTCAATGCTTGCATCCATCACACTTGCTTTACCTTTTACCACCATTCTTATGGCACTTGGGGAGCTATTCGGCACGGGGGGCAGCACATATATTTCAAGATTGTTAGGGGAAAAAGATATAAATAGAGTAAAAATAGCTTCTTCCGTAAATTTTTATCTCTCCCTGCTTTCGGGAATTGTGTTTATGCTGATCTGCCTTCCTGCCATATCCCCTATCTTGAAATTACTGGGTGCTACAGGAGAAGCTCAACTTAGCACGAAGTCTTTTGTAATTGCTTATGCCATTGGTAGTCCGTTTGTAATTGCCAATTTCACGCTAGCCCAAATGGTTAGAGGAGAAGGTGCTGCTACCGAATCTATGATTGGAATGATCCTCAGCGTTGTTGTTAATATCCTCCTTGACCCTATATTCATTTTTACTTTCCACATGGATGTTATGGGAGCTGCGGTTGCGACTGTTATTGGGAATATTTTTGCCGTCGTTTATTATATTTATTATTTTAAACGAAAAAGTCAAGTTCAGAGTGTCAGTATCATAGATTTTAAGCCTAATAGAGAAATTCTCTTCAACATCTTTAAGATTGGCATCTCCGCTTTCCTACTATCTGGTTTTTTAATTGTTTCAAGCCTAATGTTTAATAATTATGCTGCTATATATGGCGACTATGTTGTTGCTGCTTTTGGTGTAGCTAATCGTATATGCCAGATATCAGATTTTATTGGCATGGGACTATACATGGGAGTTGTCCCACTGATTGCATATTCTTACGCTTCCAACAATACCCAGCGTTTGAATACAGTTTTAAAAACAACCGCATTTTATCTCGTAAGTATTATTCTTGCAATTGCAGTTGTACTGTTTATATTCCGCACCCAGATTCTTCAATTGTTTAGCTCGGATGAAGTTGTTATAAAAGTTGGTATTGTAATTCTTTCAGCACTACTGCTTTCCACATTATTCGCAGGTATCTCAGGACTTTTAACCAGTATGTTTCAAGCATTTGGGAAAGGTTTTCAATCCAATATTATGTCAGTTTCAAGGGGCGTTGCTCTAATTCCAATCATCATACTCGGGAATTTTTTGTTTCAGTTAAATGGAGTAATATGGTCTATGACTGTTTCAGAGATCTTTGCTTGTCTCATTGGTACATTTTTATGGCTCAGCTCAAAAAATGCTATTATGGAGAAATCTCCAGAAGAAAGAATGACATTTGACCCCGATAATATGTAGGGATGAAACTATTTAGAGTGTTGGATTGAATTGATTGCGTATTTTGTATTGCTGATAGTATTGATTTTATTGGGTATTGGCTGATTGCTGTAGTTACCTACAAATACGGTCACCCACTATTTAACGCACCCACTATTGACAGAAACAACTTTCGCCAATTTGGGGTGGGTTCATTGTATACACAAACTTTGGGATACGCACAAATTAGATTATTTTATTTCTTCATAATTTGTTCCTTCATACTTGTGTTCTGCATAATCATAAAAACATCTAATCCATCCAGGAATAATGTTAGGACCATTATCAAAAGAAAGAACTGTTAGGTTTGTTATTTTACCATCTTTTGTATCATTAATAATTAGCTTAACTATATTGATGGATTCTGGTGAATAAATATAAGCTAATGGAATTACTTTCTCTGTTTCATATGGAGTATCAATAATAGCTAAAAAATTATCCTCAGCATGCTCAAAATCTCTAGAAATTTTTATATGTTCGTTTGGTGCTATATGTGTAATATTCAAAAACGCAAACCAATTATTATAAGAAGAAATAGCAACCAAACTTTTAATTCAATTTTTTTAGTTATTAATATTCGAATATTCATTTCTTTTCTGTATCATCAGTTGGAACTGATACACTCCTTAATATTTTTATATCCAAATTATACCACAAATGATATTTTTTTCAACATATGTGAATTTACCAAATAGTTTTTAATGAAGTATATAACTCCATAAAAAATCCAAGGCATTTGATTCACTCCTTCCTAACTTTTGCACAAAAATAGACCTAATCCTTAATTTGGGATTAGGTCTTATTCTGCTGTTTCTTCTGGTTGCTGATTTTCTGGGGCTTCTTTTGCTAAAACTTCTGTTTCTTGGTGTTTCTCTTCCTTAGCGGCTACATCTGGTGGGTTAGGCTGTTTCGAGGGCTGATTTTGGGTCTTTGGCATTTCAAAAGGCACTAACTCCCACCGATTCCTGATGGATGGGGTCAGAGGATGAAGTCCGCTCTTGCCAAGTCCGTCCTGAATTACAAAAAGCTTATCTTGATAGCCAGAAAGCTTGTCTAACAGGATTTTTGGGTAGGCTTGGATTCTTTTGTTCCCCTCACCACATGAACCCCATGCAATGATTGTTTTTTCGTTCTTTTCGTTTGCAACACACCTCTATTTTCACAAATCAACATTTCGACAAATTTTCTGTTGTTTAGCTAATAAATGCCGTTAAATCCATATGTGCAATGTCAGATTTATCATATATTTGTCCTATTTTAAATTTATTGTAAGAAATTATAGAACTCAATATCGGGCTACAATGATGACAATTGACAATTATTTACAAAAGATTTATAATACAAATGAACCAAGTACAATCGCATTTATGGTCTAAATTGCTAGCAAAAAAAAGTTTTATTTTATTTTTATACAGATGCTACTTTTGTAAGCTAAAAAGATAATATTTATTCTATAAAGGACAGTAATAACAAAACATGAATTGAAAAGGAGTTAATTGATTTTAGTTAAAAGAGTTAATTAAAGCTGTAAACTGAAATAATTATAAAACAAAAAAGGAGAACAGATTATGAAGAAATTTATAACTATGATTACGACAGTTTTTATGTTAATGGCTTTAGCTACTACAGCTTTCGCAACAGAAACTCCTGATTTAAGAAGTGCATTTAAAGAAAATACAAAAGGGGTTAATCTTGATATAACTGGCATTAAAAACCCGATTGAACCGCAGTTTTGGCCAGGTTCAGGTCCTGCACCACAAGTAACAAGTGTAGTTATTGAGCAGGTTGGCTTTTTGGAAGTAGAAGGACATGAAAATAATGTGGGAGTTTTGGTTAGGGTTATGGGATATGGTCGTGATTATGCCAAATATGACAATTCTCCTGTTAATTATTTTAAGAGAAATGCTATAATTTTATCCGGTACAGGGGCAGATGGTTGGTATTATCTTTATGACTGTGGTGAACCAACCCATGGAAGTCATAGCTTTGATATAAAGCTTATATCTACCAATACTCCATATACAGAAAAATCAGCTAGAGTAAGTTTTGATATTACTCCTTAAGGTTAGGATGGAGGTTAATCAATGAATATTTATAGTACAAATTTTTCCGCTCCAAGGGTTCAAGGTTATGTATCAAAAAGAGTAGCGGCAAACAACTCTATTTCACAAAATAATTTCTCAAGTAACATGCCGTCTAAAAACATCAATGGAAACGATACTATAACTTTGAGAAAAGGATATTTACACAGTGAGGGTAGTCCGTCCACAGGACAAGAATTACATATGAAATATGATGAAAATTCTACAGAAGATAACCCTATAATCTTGGCTATCGGAAAAGATATTAACGGTAAGGAGTTTTCTAAAAAAGTTTATTTAAATGAAATTGAACTTAACAAAGCAAGCTATGTAGAAATGACTGCTTTAGATGTGCATTTAAGAGAGAAAGAAGGTAAAGGTATAAGCAGCGGTCTTTGCCTTAATTTTAAAGGACTTATAGGGCAAAAGGATATTAATGCATCATTTGATGTTCAACAGTATTATGAAAAGCTAGTTTCTACATTTAAAAATGCTGGATTAAGACAGGATGCTGATAAATATAAAAGTGAGTTGGAACGTTATCTTTTTTATTTTGGCAGAGAAAATAAGTCTACATTTTAAATAAGTTTTGTACAAATCACTTGCTTTTTATAACAATTAATTTCAATTTACGGTTTTAATTAATTCTTTAGTTTTTAATAACTAATAATCTAAAATAGTGTTGTTAGTATGGTTTACTATCATGGCCCCAGCGAAGGCCGTATTGTAAAGCGTGCTGTTTACATTGCTTTTGTTGGCATTGATATGAATGGAAAAAAGGATGTCCTAGGGATGTATATGGGCGAAAACGGAAGTGCTAAATTTGGGCTTTCTATTATCAATGGCTTAAAAAATCCAGGTGTATAGGATATCCTAATTTCTATTACTTTCTAATATTCATTGTCAAAAAGCATTGTTTCAATAATTTGTTTCCCTTTCGTCTGCTATATTATAGACTTTTTCTTGGATTGGTTGCATTGTGGGAATATAATAGATGTCATGATGGGACGGTTTCTCTGCAAAGTGTTCTACCCCCTTATGAACTTCCCTAAACTAGGCAGCTTATATATCTGTAAATAGTCCAAACGTTTGATATTTTTGTTATTTCTTCCAAAAACACCTTTTGATAGCAATACCTTTAACTTTTCCTCTTCTTTTTGTATTCCTACTATACTTTTAATTTAATTTTTTTATTATTAATTTTTGGGTATTCTTTTATGTATCATCAGTTGGAACTGATGCACTCCTTAATATTTTTATATCCAAATTAAACCAAAAATCAGATATTTTTCGACATTTATGAATTTATCAAATAGTTTTAAATGAAATATATACTTCCAATAAATAATCCTATTTATCTACTATTCTAATTTCTCACACTAAAATAGACCCAACCCAGATTTTAGAGTTAGGTCTTATTCTGCTGTTTCTTCGGATTGTTGATTTTCTGGGGCTTCTTTTGTTGAAACTTCTGTTTCTTGGAACTTTTCTACTACAACCTTCTTCCTATGCCCACTTGATTTTTGTTTACTGAACGTCTTCTAACGTATCTTCGATTTCTTTTTCCGTGTGCTGTTCTGCTTCCACAGGTTCCTCTAATACCTTTTCTGTGTCCTCTGAATTCTCAGATGACTCCTCCATATCTTTTTCCAACACGTTCTGGGACTCATCTTTCATTTCATTTTTCGTTTCTTCATTCATTTCTTCATTCTGAGTAATTTCTAATGACCCATTGATATCTTCCATTGGTGATTCATTTGAAATTAAGCTTTGTCCTACTAAGCCCTGTGAATTTTCTTCTGTCTCTAACGCAACATCAACTGTTATATCAATATCTTGGGTATATGCTGAATAACTTGTAATTTTAATAGAAACCCGTTGCCCATTCAGTGGGGTAAAAACCTCTGGTTTAATCACAAGCGTATAGTTATTACTATAGCTTGGTGAAGTTATCTTTTCAGCTTCTACCTCAATTCCATCAACAAACACCTTTTTTATGGAGTAATAACTACTGTTTCCTGTCTCATTCAGATTTACCTCCAAGCCTTGCTCTGTCCACTTGGTTTCGCGGGAATAATCACTAGCCAACTTATCATATATGGTAACATTTGTAAACATAATGCTGCGATATCCATCTGCAGTAATTTTCATACTTTTTCCTGTTCCATATAAATATTTTAATTCATTTACTCCAATGGTAATCTTTCCACTATCCTTTGTTAATTTTCCTGAAGTAAAATTTGTAGATCCGATCGTAATAGAACGAATTGCATTCAGCCAAGCATCGTCGTTAGAAGTAATGATGAAGTCTGTCTTTGATGAAATAACTTCTGGCAAACTTATGCTTTCTGATGGTATCGATAAATTTTCCATCTGAATAATCTGATCAGGATAATTTGTTGAGATAATCTTCACTTCAGAGGCTCCTTCTGAAAGGGCATCTTTTAATGTAGCTACATTACTTGAAATTGTAAAGTCTTCATTCTTTTTGAAAACCGTTTCTCCAATTATAATTTCAGTTATAGCATTTGCATAACTACTACTGCCAAAAGAAATCTTAGTCTCCTGCTCAGCTCCATTTAACAATAATTCGTAGGTTGTACCACTTGGAATGGCATTTAAGACGTTGACTTCTAAAAATGCATTACGATAACCCGTTGCAGCAATCTTTAAAATATATTTGTCAGCTGCATACATCGTCCCAAGATTTATAGATATTTCTCCTTGGGTATCTGTCTCTTCTAATGTAGCGCCGATGCCACTTCCATTATTTCTAACAAATTCCACGCCGCTGATTGCTTTTTGCCAACCTTCGTCATCAGCAAATGTTACTATCATCTTTTTTGTTGATGTGTCCACCACACCCTTGAGCTGAAGTTCTGGCGTATCTAGCACATTTGTCTGTATCTCTATGGTTTTATCCATATATCCAGTAGAGCTTAAAAGAACTTGATATGCTCTTTTTTCTGAAAAACTGTCTTTTGAGATTGTAAAAGCATTTGTTCCTTTTGTGATTGCAGAACTTGCCACGTCCTGCCCATCAACTTTAACAGCAATATTTTTTACATATGTGCTACTATTACCACCCACAGTCATGGTTACGCTTCCATCTGCATTCAGCTCATAGGTTGTTTCACCAGGAACTGCATCCCCAATTTCCACAGTGAAAGTTGCTGTTGTGTATCCAGTAGCATCAATGTACACTAAATATGTCCCTGCTCGTAATCCACTGCTGGCTAATGAAATGGTTAATTTCCCACTTTCTGTTTTAGTTATTTTATTTAACGAAATAACCGTTCCGCTGCCAATAGTTTCTGAAGTTTTCTTCATGGTTACTTTGCTTATTTTATCTTTCCAATCTTGTTCCTCTTCACATAATTTTAGTATAGAATCAATGGTACCATTCACAATCACTTTTGTAACTTCAGCCTGAATTTGAGGGGATTCTTTTCTCTTGCTATGCTCTTTTGGAATAGAGAGTGTAGCAGAAAAATCCATGTATCCATTGGATAAAACCTTAACTGTTGCCTGTGTATCTGCCTCAAAATATTCAGATGGAATTGTCAATGTGGAAGGAGCGCCATAGCTTGTCTTCATTTCAAATAGACTAGGTGAATACTCCACACCATTAATCACAACAGCATTTAAATTTTCGGCTGAAATATAGCTGTAGTCAGAAGATATGATTACATAGCCATCTTCTGCACGATACGTTACTGCACTGCTTTCAGGCAGGACATTTCCTCTTTTTAGTGAAATTTTAAATTCGGGATAACCGGAAGACCGTATTAACAGAGAATGTTCTCCGCCCTTATTCCAATACTGCATACTGGATGCATTTAAAGTAATTGTTTGGTTCGTTTCATCCAATATCGCATCTGTAATATCATTTACTTCGTTGTTCGGACCAGAATATAATACATCCCTGATTTTTCCATACCACTCTTTTAAGTCATTTAAATTGCTTCCTTTTAGCACAATAGGGGAACCTTTTACGGAGAAATTCTGGGTAGCTGGTTCACCATTTTTGTCTAATAGGGTTAATGTTGGAAGTTGTTTCATTCCTTCTGTGCTTACTGTGAAGAAATATTCTAAATCATTATATCTCTGCTTTGCCAAACGAATTTCGTGTAGCCCCTGCGAAAGATTGCTGGTATAAACCCAAAGGGTTTTCCCACCATCGCCATATTTATAATAAGACAAATAACTGGAATTGCTTGCACTCTCAGAAGGTAAAAGCTTTCCGTCAATATAAATTCTGTCGAACTTATTAAAATAATCTCCACCAGATACATTGATGCGAATGACATCTCCTTGCATAATGGTACTGTTCTCCAACGGCGCATCCTGCTTGGTTTCATTCACAGCTTTGAATTCTAATAACCACGGATAGTCTATTAAAGATTCTGTTAAGGTGTATGTATATTCTGCATCTTGATAGCCTTTTGCCATAAAGGTTAGCTTGTTTTCACCCAGTCTAAATTTTTGATTAAGTCGAATAAGTATTTTACTTTTATCCGCCTTTTTTGAGCCATTCAAAAAAGTAGTATCTCCTGCTGCATCGTTATACCCAAATGATGTATCCAAATCTCCATAAATTAAGCCTGTTTCATTGACTTTAATTGCATAAACAGCATTTGCCCACTCAGCATTGTTTTCAAAATCCAATTTTATAAACTTCCCTTTTACAGCAGCGTTGTTGCTATACTCCTCATCTATCGTAAGCTGTGGCGGATTTATCCCAGAGGTTACATCTACTAAAGCACGCTTTCCGAAGTTTCCATTATTTAATAAATATTTCGCAGAATGTGGTGCTTTTGTTGCGCTTTGCTCAGAATTTACCTTAGCAAACTTCTCCCATGTAAAATCTTCTGTAATGGGATTGGCGTTAGCAATATCATCATAAGAAAAATCATAGGCTTTGCCCTTAGCGTCCGTATAGCGAACCATGTTTCTTGTAAGTTCATTTGTTTCATAAGAATCGAACCCTTGTCCTAAAAGAGGAATGCGATAACCATCTTCCCAAGTGGAGATGATACGATTCACCATATCATTATTAATCCCGTTATAGTTTAAAATTTTCGCATCAGCAATCAATCCCAAATCCACAGCTGTATCTATTTCTACAGGCTTATTATCATAAATACTATACGTTGCATGTGCCACTGCATCTATGGTTGCTGTGCTGATTGCATCTGGTTTTTCCTTTGCATTTTCTGTTAGATAAACATCCCACAAATTCATTTTTGTTGTTCCAAAAACTTCTAACGTGGCGGCAAATGCATCTACATTTGAGGTGATACAAAATGATGTGGCAAGCAATATTGCTATATATTTTTTCACGGTATATCTCCTTTCTATTGCAAATTGGTTAAAATAACTTCTGTATGTTGGGAAGCTCTCACCAGTTTTAAAGTTTGGTTACCAGAATTGTTTTGTAACAACATTTTGATAACCAAGACTGAATTATCTTTTGATTTCATAACTATGCTAATATCCTCTGCATCTACTTTTTGCCCATTTACGTAATACATATATTCGGATGGATTTTCTCCTTTCATTTTCTCTAGTTTTAAAGCGACCACTCCATAATTGGCAAAGTCCACCTTCATGATTCCCGTTTTAGAAGCATCGATCCATTGCTCTGTTGTAGGATTTGTTCCTGGATCTGTTCCTGGATCTGTTCCTGGGTCTGTCCCCGGATTTGTCCCTGGGTCTGTTCCTGGATTTGTTCCTGGGTCTGTCCCCGGGTCTGGCTTGGAAGAGCCGCCACCACTACTACCGCCACCACTTTTGTCCTTATTCTTTATATCCTTAGTTGTCGACTTTTTCCCCATATCCACTACCACAGTTTGACCTTCCGTGACAGTAACATCACCTGCTAAAATATTCTCGCCCTTTTCCGCTGTTACTTGCGTACCATGGGTCTTAACAGAGATACCTGATGCCTTTGCCAATACAACCTCAACTTTTCCATCTCCAGAAAACTCTGCGTTTTTTGCATACACTGTTGCAGACTTAATTTCCCCGCTTTCCTTTACTACAACCTTGGAACTATCCGCAGGAGAAAGAATTTCTATATTTTGAATTCCTCCAGCTAGAAGAGTAACCTCTGCTTTTTCAACTACAGTAAGATTCTCTATGGTTCCATCCAAATACACTTCATTCTTTATAATAACTTTCTTAAGAAGGGTTTTATCATCAGCCGAAAGGTGAATGGGGTAATTCACATTATTGATGACTACATCCCCTTTGATTTTTGATTCAATTACTTTAACTGTGTTTTTACCACCACCCCGTACAACCAGACGTCCATTAACTGTAACATTTTCTAATGCTATATCGCCACTGCCAATACCATCACAGAGAATTAAGTCACCCTGCACAACAGAATTTTTTATCGTTACGCCAGAGCAATTGATAAGTACATTACCTGCATAATTTGGGGTATATTCTCCCGGCGACGTTACAACCGTTTCAGCAATCACCGTCATAAGCTGGGCAAATTCCTCTCTGGTTATCTCTGCGCTGGGACGCAATTCATTTCTAGAACCTCGAACATATCCATGCTCAACCATAGCAGCCATACTGCCTCTTGCCCATGACGCAACGCTTGAACCATCCATATACTTTTCTAAAACACTGGTATCTCCTTCTCCCATTTCTAGAACACGGCATATCACAGAAAATGCTTCTTGGCGTGTAATTTTACGCTGGGGATACAGTTTATCTCCTTCTCCCACCAGTGCTCTCATTTTCACTGCCTTAGCCATATCCTGTTCGTACCAGCTTCCCTTTGGTACATCTGCATATTTATCAATATCCTCAAGCATCTCAGTATTAAAAATACGATTGATTATTGCGGACAGTTCTGCTCTGGTTAATGGTCTTTCAGGATATATTTTACCTTGATCTGCTGTAAGCCACCCCTCGCTAACAGCTTGCTTAACTGCATTTTTGGACCATCCTACAGGCATATCTTCAATTTTGGTTTCTGCCGCATAAGTTTGTACACAAAATGCAAACAAAAACAATGCGGATATTGCTGTAACTCTTTTTACTTGTTTCATAATTTCCCCCTTTAAAATAGATCATTACACTCACAAGGCAAGGGTAATAAAAACCTTCCCTTTTAATAGTTAGCTAAGGCTAACATTACTATATTCTTTTAAACCTGTCAATCCAATTTTTTAACTTTCTCATTTACGTAGAATAAAATAAAAAAATTCTCAATTGCAACTGCGCAGAAAAAAATAACACTAAAATGAATACAAACAACATACATTATTTCGTTCGTCGTTTATCCAATTTCTCTTATTATAGAATTTAATGGAAAAATGTGTAAAAATCAATTCAAAAAAGGAAGATTATAATGAGAAATCTTTTAACAGTGGTGGTACTGTCTCTGGTATTTTCTTTTCTAACAGTAAGTCCTGCTTTTTGTAATGATCCTATAGCGAATGAAGATCAAATGAATAGGAGTGCGGCAGAAAAGGTTTGGAACCAAAGGCAAAGGCGTAGTCTTAATATTGAACAGGTCAATGTGGATGAAGGAAAAATTGAAGTTGTCATAGAAGAAATACATCTGGAATCGAAAACAGAAATCCAAAATACTGCCTATCCGTTTGAAGTTGAATTTGTTAATCTAGAAAACCAAGGGAGAGATAATTATATAAGAGGAAAAAATTTCGCTTTTACGGAAGGAAAAAATATTCTCTTTTCCGCAGCGGGTGTATATACAATATCGTCAGTACGAGTTATTATGTAGACTTTATCATCATCTGCTAGCAGGAATTCGAATTTAAATACTGTTTCGTTCTCTTCCTATACAAATCCATCGAGAGTTTGCCTAGTATCTGTAAAAATCCATTTTTTCAGATCTCCATCAGGCGAATACATAAAGTCATGTCTTGCTTATACCCTCTTCAACAGCAATTTGGAATTCTGCAAATAAAAGATTTTTATGCTCGTCAACTTGTGATTGTGTCATTAATTGGCTAAATAAGCGCTCATTCTCTTTTTCCAATAATAATCACCTCCATTTTAATCATTTTGGTTCACCGCGAAGTAACCGATTCATGAAACACCTCTAAGTACACTTCGACCGCGTGCCATATCTTGCTGAATAATAGTGAATTTGGTTTTTTCCTTTGCAAATCCCGTTTTGATTGCACTAATGAAGCTGTAGATTTTGCTTTAGATTTCGAAAATACCGAAGTTATGCTAATCCATTTCAAAGAAATCTTATCCCCATTATTATATAAGAGGACTGTAGCACCTACAACTGACATTCACCGACGGTACTGGAACTTCATTTGATAATGGCTTCTCGTATGAATTTGCAAATATAATTAAAAACAAGGAAGTTGAATTTAATCTTATCGAAGCGTCCGACGAATATAAATCTATCGGCAATTTGGATTTTAGTGATAAAAACATAACTATAACTACTTATATGTATCTGGATGAAAAAGGGGATAAAGATTTTCCAAAATTCAATATCACCTTATAAAAACATCATATACGGCGACAGAGCACATGATGATACGCCTGAAAGGCGAGCTGAATTGTCCCGAGTGTTTCGGGTTTATGTCAACAACGTTGCATTAGATGGAGAGATGTCATACTACCAAGGAAATGGATCTTCCAGCTACGAATTTATTTATGACAAGCCATTGCACTTAGAAAATGTGAAAACATTACGCTTAGAAGTTGGCTATAAACAATGATATATTGCAACCGGAATAATTCTTTTCCAATTTCTTAAAATCCTTCACGAAACAATCACTACGGACAAGCGGCAAGTTTGCCCGTAGTGATTACTTACTTGAGGAAAAAGGGATTATTACCCTATAGTTGGATTTCTTCAACAACCAGAAAAAATGGAAGCGTGTGGGATTACAAACAGTACAGACTTGAAGGAATTTGAACCATATAGGCAAATTGCAACGCTTTTAGGACAAGTCACAAGTCCAAATTTCGATTAGGGATATAAAAAGCATATGCTATCACAGTAACCGCAAAGAATCTGGCGCTACTGAATGCAAAGATTATCGCTGTATTAGTCATATGAAAAGTTTATTTCCGATAGAAATGTAGCGAAACCGCCCTATTATGGAAAACAAAATCCATCATAGGGCGGTTTTACTTTTCATATTAATTAAATCCTGCTGAGCAAAGACTGAATCGATAATCAGCCGGTTGGTTATGCAGCAATAATATCTCTTTCAAAATCATTTGATAAAGACCTTAAGCGCAAAATTACACTTATAGAACTCCTATTTTTTAATCCAACTTATAATTTCATTGGCCACCACTTCTGGATATTCCCTTTGAGGAAAATGTCCAGCTTTGCTGATAAGTTTTCGCTCATAAGCACTAGTAAAATAACTTTCTTTGTCGGCGGAGGTTTCTAATCCGTTGCACATATCAGCATCACCATGTAAAACCAAGGTAGGAACTGTAATTTTGGGGTTGGAACTTAATTTTTTTTCCAAACCATCGTACATGGGATCCCCATTAACAAAGCCCCATCTATGACGATATGAATGCAGAACAACATCAAACCAATCCTCATTTTCAAAAGACTCAGCCGTAGCATTAAATTCCTCATCTGAAAAATCCCAAAAAGGAGACCAATTTTCCCACATAAAACGGCAAAAAGCTTTTCTTTCTTTTTCTAAAAATATTTTCCCTGGCTCCAAGGCCATATACCAATGATACCAATAATTTTTTAATTGATTCAAGCTTAATTTTTGTTCTGGTAGATTCGTTCCATACCCTACTGATAAAGAGACACAATGCTGAATACGTTGGGGAAGCAAAAATGCCGCAATATAAGCTGCTCTTGCACCCCAATCATGGCCTACAACTGCAAAATTCTCAAGCTGTAATGCATCAGCAACCTCAACAAGATCATTTCCAATGGCAGAAAGCTGGCCGGTTTTCATAGTTCCCTCACTTTTAAAGTGTGTTGGCCCAACACCTCTTAAATAAGGCATAATGGTGCGAAAACCTTCTCTATTCAGTATAGGCGCAACTTTATCCCATGTCCTAACATCATCAGGCCATCCATGCTGTAAAATAACAGGATATCCTTTCACCGGTCCACTTTCCTCATAGCCAACAACTAATGTTGATGTTTCCACATAATGTATTGGATTCTTCATAAATATCAATCTCCTTTCGTTATTTAGGGCTTTTATACTTGATAATTTTAATTTAGCATGATAACATTTATTTGTAAAATTGATAGTTTCTATTTATTCGATTAAAAATATTAATTTTGTTTGTAGAAAGGAGCTCACTTTATGGAGCTAAGGCAGTTAAAAACATTTGTAAAGATTGCAGAGGTAAAAAGTTTTGTCAAGGCAGGAGCATTATTGAATTATTCCCAACCTACTATGACGACACACATACAAGCCTTGGAAAAGGAATTAGACTTTAAGCTTTTTGATAGGTTAGGTCGTGAAATAAGGCTTACTTCAGAAGGAAAGCAGTTTCTTCAATTCGCCATTAATATTTTAAATCTGTGCCAAGAGGCCACGCAGCATATTGAAAGTGGTATCCCCTCAGGAAAACTGACCATAGGAACCAGTGAGGCCTTTGGAATTTTAAGACTTCCAGACATAATTAAAGAATTTCGCGCCTCCTATCCAGAGGTGAATCTTGAAATTAAATTTAAATATATGGATGAACTATATGATGATCTTAAACAAAACGAGATCGATTTAGCATTTGTATTAAGTCCCAAAAATTGCCCGCCAAATCTGGTTGCAGAAATCATTTCTTACGAACCCCTTTCATTGGTTGCCGCACCAGAAAACCAACTTGCGCAAAAAAAAGAAATCTACTTGGAGGATATTGCAAAACAGAATATAATATTGACACAACGAGGTTGCGCTTATCGTGCCATATTTGAAGAACAATTAAAAGAACTTGAAACCACTCCTCTGATTATGGGGGTCAATAATCTCCAAGCAATTAAACAGTATACTATATCCAATTTGGGCATTACAATCTTGCCTCACATTTATGTTGAAAATGAAATAGAATCCGGTATTTTATGCCAACTGCCTTGGCATGAGAATCATTTTAATATGTTTAGCCAAGTTGTCTATCATAAAGATAAGTGGCATAACCTTGCCTTGTCAGCCTTTCTGGAAATAGTACGAAAACATATAGAAGTGAAAAATACCATTAAGTAAGCACTTCAGTCATCTAGAAAAATAATTTAGATATGAAGTACCTGCTTACACCGTTCCCCTTTACATCTGCAATAGAAACATTATAGTATACCCCTTCTGCTTTATAAAAATAAGACCTAGTCCTAATTTTGGATTAGGTCTTATTTTCAGAGACCCAATGGGTTCCGATATTATCCCTGCGCATCAGAAGCTCCTGATGAATTTACAAATATACCATGGGCGCGGCATTACAAGTGCAAAAGTATCTCAGTTCTTCCCTGATGGTGTATCCAAGATGCTGGCTAACTACACACAAGTCAGATTGCTTTTTAACATGCTATGCTTATTTAAATTCTAAATACTGCAGATTTTTACTTCTTAACAAAAAATAGCCCCAGGCAAATTTCATACCCGGGGCTAAATACATTACTTATAATGTAAATTACTCTTTTACTTCAAACTCTGATTTCCCAACACCACATAATGGACACTCCCAATCTTCAGGCAAGCTTTCAAAGGGTGTGCCTGGGGCAATGCCGTGATCTGGATCTCCAATTGCAGGATCATAAATATAACCACAAACTGTACATTCATACTTCTTCATATGATATCGTCTCCTTCTCAAACATAAAATTTGCCAAAGCCCTTTCGGGTATTGGTTTCTATTAATTTAAACTTTCTTCGATATATTTCCCATACTTGGCTTTAAGATTCAAAGAAAATTATAAACTACAATATCCAACCACTTTAAAATCATCGGGAATTGCAACAGAACTTACTGGTTCTTCCAAATTCCAGCTTAAACGAAACAGCGTACTGTCAATAATCCCTTGAAAGTATAGCATAATAACGCCTGCCGCAATTTTTTCTTCGTAAGAATATACTTCTTCCTCTTTTTTCACTGCCAAAATTACATTTTCACCATGAATTAAAAATCTCCAAGGTTGTTTATTCCAAGCAGATGGAGCTAATCTTGCAAATGCAAATGCATCTAAAATGCCTCTTTCTTCCAACGCAGTGTTGTCCGCACCTTTACCCCATTCATTTAAATATACAATTTCATCCAATCCAAGTCTATAAGCTGAATTTAGCGTTGTTTTTATTACTTTTGCTTTATTATCTTCAAAACCTAATGCGATAATTCCAACAACTTCTTTTTCAGAAACCAGATTCAACTTTTCTTTTACCGCCTTGCTATCCAAGAAGGTTACCCAGCAAGAATCCACGCCGATTTCTGTGGCTTTAAAAATCAATTCTTGTCCAATATATCCGGCATTTTCAATGTAACCATTTGACACAGTAGACAATAACACCATGTAAGACGGTGCCTCTACCATATGCCCTTTGTATCCTGCAATTCCATCTAAAGTAAGATACACCTCATTATTTGACATAATTCTAACTTCAAAATCAATAGAAGAAACTAGCCTTTTACAATCGTTTGCATAATCCTTAATTATTTTTAAATCTGCATTTTTTACAACATCTTTTTTAAAGTCTCTTACCGACTTTGTGTTAAGAATAAGAGTTTGATAATTCAAATCCAGCCCTCCTCATTTCATTTTAGAATAAATAACAAATTTCTACTTTTAATATACCATATATAGTATTTTTTTACAAGAAAATTAGTATTTGGATCAATTTACATTTGCTAATGTAATATCATTCATGGTGAAAATGAACATTCTTATGGGGTATATCCAGCAATAATAACGAAGAAATTATCACCCAAAATCATTAAAAGCCTCTCTATTTTTGTATTAAAGTATTTGCTATGGTTTCAGCCATGTCATCAATTTCTGATAACTGATCTTTTTTCAAGGTTGACTTAATACTTACCTTGTTTTCTAAAATATTCATATTCTTACACTTTTCCAGCTCCCCTCGGATTAACTTACCACTATTAGGAGCCCATGATCCATTTTCAATTATTGCCACCGTCCGGTTTTGTAAATTATGTGCTACAATATCAAATACCAGTGCTTCCATACTAACAAAAATACCATTATTATAGGTAGTCGAAGCAAATACCAAATGGCTGTAACGAAATGCTGCTGTTATAATGTCCGATGCATGGGTAACTGATACATCAAACATAACGGCCTTTATTCCTCTGTCCCACAAACGAGATGCTAATATTTCCGCCGCATTTTCAGTATTTCCATAGATAGAAGCATATGCAATAACCACACCTTCCTCTTCTGGAGTATAGCTACTCCATCTATCGTACTTTTCTAGGTATATATCAATATCATTTCTCCAAACAAACCCATGTAATGGGCATAACAAGCGAATTTCTAAGGGTACTATTTTCTTTAAAATTGCCTGAACCTGAGATCCGTATTTCCCAATGATGTTAGAATAATATCGCCTAGCTTCTTCCATATAATTCTGCTGAAAATCCACCTCATCTGCAAAAATAGCACCATTTAACGCCCCAAAACAACCAAAAGCATCCGCAGAAAATAAAATACTATCGGTAGTATCGTAAGTCATCATTACTTCAGGCCAATGCACCATAGGTGCCATATAAAATTTCAGCTGATGCTTGCCTATGGAGAGTTCCTCTCCTTCTTTCACGATAATGACACGGGAATCAATGTCAAAGTCAAAAAATTGCTTAATCATTGACACAATTTTCGCATTACAAATAATTTTAAGATTTGGATAACGAAGTACCACTTCTTCCAATGTAAAAGAATGGTCAGGTTCCATGTGATGGACCACCAAATAATCTAAAGTTTTTTCGCCCAACACCTCATTTAGGTTTTCAAAAAAAACTCTGCTTACTGCCTTGTCTACTGTGTCAAAAAGAACTGTTTTTTCATCCAACATCAGATAGGAATTGTAAGAAACTCCATCTGGCACAGAATATACTCCTTCAAACATTGCCAAACGTCGGTCATTTCCACCTACCCAAGTCAAATCATCTGTTATTTTTTTCAAGCAATGCATATTTCTCGCCCCTTTCCATTTTTGTAATCCGGGTTATATAATTTTTCTTCCCAAAAAATAAATGTTTGTACTTATCATAAACCAAAATCATGCGTTTGTTAATATACTTTCCAATACTTGTTGTATTTAAGCAAAATTTAGCTGTTTGTTTGTACATAAAAGAAGTCCCCTCTGTGATGTATTCCTCTAATAGATCTAAACACGTTCACTCAATAAGTAAAATTTTTGCGAGTAAGCTTGTAATATGTGCTATTCTCAAATGACTTAAAAAGCACATCATCCCAGATGTTACCTTCTCTTTTGCAACTGCCCAAAGAAAAAGAAATTTTCCAATTGACAAATAGAGAATAATTCCTTATTATGTTAGTTACAACTAACTTTTATGCAAACAAATTTAAACTTCAGCGAGAGAAAGTAGGTCAAATTACATGAACGCACTGAATTACATAAACAACCTCTTCTGGCTAGGTGTCCCGGATATCCTGAAAGGGCTGGCTTTAACTCTATTATTTATCTACATATTTAAGAATGCCATAAAAAAACATAGTGCTATTTTTTACATTTATCCAGCACTTTTGTTTTTGTGGTATTGCACCTACGGAATTCTGAATCTTTTGAACGTAAATCTTTATGATCAAATTGGCGAAACCATCTGGTGGGAACTCCTTTGGCTCCCCCATTCCTTCGCCCTGGACACCGTTATTGGGTTAGCCTTTATTATGATTGTTATGTTTATCGGTGTATTGCCTAAATGGAAATTTGTGCGGCAACTTTATACAATTCGAAAAGAGATGTCTATCATTGGTGGTCTTATTCTGATAGGTCACGGCGTGATGAGGTTACCTACAATGAAATGGGCTTGGGAAAACTTAGCCAATATGAATCTATTTTTGTTCTTTTCCTATGCCATTCTGGGTGTTATTTTACTGATACTTATTTTTATCCCCTGGATTACATCTTTTCACTTTGCACGAAAACATTTTTCCCCAAGGGGCTGGAAAAAGCTGCAAACCTACACAGGTGTACCTCTAATGGTATTAATTTGTGTGTTTGGTATTGCTATCAATTTAGGTTGGGGTTTCTCCAACTTTTCAGGATTTGGAATAGATCTATGGGAAGCGACCACAATTCCCGACGGTAGCGCAGTATCAAATCTAGCGCAAGGTTATGGAGTGGCCACAGCTTTTCTATCCGCAAAAATATATCTACTATTACTTGTCTCATATGTTTGGTTAAGAATTATAAAGACGAGAAAACAGCCCATTCCAATAAAACAATACCATGTACAGCCACTAGAGAGTAACGACGAAAGCCTTTTGTCCGTAAAATAACCGAAATAAGAAAAATACTTATCATCATTTTCATCATCGAAATTTATACTCATACCCCTTTGCTGATTTTTTCTATGAAACAAAGCCCTGGCAATAACCATTATTCTGGTTTTTCTAGGGCTTCTCTTCTTCCCAATTAAGTATAACTATACAAATTTTAATTAATAAAATGGATATATTTGGATTTTTTTAATGTGGCTGATACTTATCTTACCATCTTTATAGCTTTTCTACACTATAGTTTTAAATACAAAAAAAGAACTGCAAC
>JABNAD010000543.1_pt1 | contig 20842 bp, 10 predicted proteins | sample 7240381 | NCBI WGS metagenome assembly JABNAD01 (sample SAMN11332834, study PRJNA596920) | anaerobic digester metagenome | biome: digested sludge; isolation source: digested sewage sludge-derived enrichment culture grown on H2/CO2 | place: Germany: Goettingen
AGGAACCGGATGCATGGTTTATTGAAGAACCGGATAGTGCTGCTGCTCCCTCCGACCTTCGTTTACCCGCCGGGGAGCGTCCGCTGTTGCTGTTGGTCGACGATGATCCGGAAATTCTGTCGCTGCTAAAGGATTTCCTTCAGGAATCGTATAACCTGATATTTGCGGAAAACGGGGCGGAGGCCTGGCAGAAAGTGCTTACGCACAAGCCCGACCTGATTGTTTCGGATGTGATGATGCCTGAAATGGACGGGATAGAGCTGTGCCGCAGTTTGCGCGATAATTTCGATACCAGCCACCTGCCCCTGATACTGCTTACGGCCAAAGCCGAGATTGAGGACCGCATTGCCGGCCTGAAAGCGGGAGCCGATTCATACATACCCAAGCCCTTTCATCCCGAGCATCTGAGGGTGAGGATAGAAAAACTGCTTGAAGTGCGGCGGAACATCCGCAATCGTTTCGCCGGCAGCGACGACAGCCTGGTGATGATCAAGGAGCTGCCCGACCCGTTTTTTCAGAAGATGCTTTCTTATATTGATGAAAACATTGACGATGAAACGCTTACCGCTGAAAAACTGTGCGACCGCATGGCCATCAGCAGGTCATCCCTGTATGAAAAAACAAAATCGGTATTGGGTACCACCCCGCACGGTATGATCAATCAGCGCAGGCTGAGCAAGGCGGCAACCCTCCTGTTATCGACCCAGTTAACGGTAAGCGAGATTATTGATCAGACGGGATTTGCCAGCCGTACCCATTTTTACGATCTGTTTGGCAAAGCTTACAACTGTTCTCCATCAGAGTATCGTCAGCGGGTCTGAGTGATTTTGGATTTTTACCCGCGCGAAGACGCGAAGACGCAAAGATTTTTTTCTCCTTTTCACTTTGCTTTCTTTTTTGATCGGAATTCAACGTTCTGATAAATGGCAATGTGTAAATTATGAAAATCTGGAAAAGCTAAACATTTTATTCACTGTGTATTGTTAAAAATTATCTGAAGAACAATTTATTTATTAATCAGAAATTCTTTCAACCCCCAATTTCCTTACCAGGGAAGGATCTTAAAATCAGCAATTTCCGCGCGAAGACGCGAAGACACGAAGATTGTTTTTTTTCTTTTTTCGCAGTTCGGCGTAATCTGTGACTGTGCCGGATCGACATTTTACCAAAATGGTTTTCTTACTTTTTTTTCTGGTGGTCGAGCGGTTCCGATCGCCATCGGAACGAGACCACCAACTTTAACATAGTTCGGTATAGTTTGTGTCTGCGTCGAAGCAGTTTTTACAAATCAATAATTCTAAAATCCAGTAATTTCTTGTCGGGACGAAATCTGATAATCCGCAACCGAACGAAGTGAGCTCACAGTAGGTAATCCGCAATCCGCAATCCCCTTGTCACCCCGTCTCCTTGTCTCCTTGTCACTGTCTGAAGAGCATTCCTTTTCAGTGAGAAGCTCGTCCCTCGCCCCGGACCCTGAGCTTGTACCCTGAGCGGAGTCGAAGGGGAGCCGAAGGGCCGTCCCTCGTCCCTTTTTTGCGTCCCTCGTCCCTTCTTCATTGATAATCTTCACATTCCGGACTCCGCCGGACAAGATACGGACTCTTCCGGACGTCTTTTTCCGCAATCGATTGTAATTTTGGAATTGGCTAAAAAACGATACTCCCGGCGCACGGATGTTGATTCAGTTTGTGTTCGGGATGAAGTTTCAAAAATCAATATTCAGAAATTAAACAACCTTATAATAATATGGACATTGCAAAACGTTTTCCACAGAACCCCCTGCTTCGCCCAACCGATCTGAAACCGGGCATCAAAGGAATGGAAATCACCTGTCTGCTGAACCCCGGGGTTTTCCGGTACGACGGAAAAGTGTGGCTGTTGCTGCGCGTAGCCGAGCGGCCGGCACAGGTTGAAGGGAAAATCAGTTTTCCGGTCTATAACAGTAAAGGAGAGATTGAAATCCTGAGTTTCGATAAAGACGATCCCGACCTCGACGCTTCCGATCCACGGGTAATCAACTACAAGAAGAAAGATTACCTTACTACACTCAGCTACTTGCGACTTGTATGCAGCGACGACGGCATCCGTTTTTACGAACCGGAAGGATATCCTCCCATTTTCGGTAAAGGGGAGCTGGAGACCTTCGGCATTGAAGACTGCCGTGTGGCCACGATGGATGATGGCTTCAGCCTCACCTTCACCGAAGTTTCCGAATTTGGGGTGGGTGTGGGACTTATCCGCACAGGCGACTGGAAGCATTTCACCCGGGAGGGGATGATTTTTCCGCCCCACAATAAGGACTGTGCTATCTTTGAAGAGAAAATCAACGGGAAATACTATGCCCTGCACCGTCCCAGCAGTCCCGAACTGGGCGGCAACTACATCTGGGTGGCTGAGTCGCCCGATATGATTCACTGGGGCAGGCACAAATGCATCGCTACTTCCCGCCCGGGGATGTGGGATTCGGCACGTGTAGGCGCTGGCGCCGCCCCCATGCGCACCGAAAAAGGATGGCTTGAGATTTATCACGGTGCCAACAAAGACCACCGGTATTGCCTGGGCGCCCTGCTGCTCGACATCAACGATCCCACCAAAGTACTGGCACGCAGCACCGAACCCATCATGGAACCCTTGCAGCCTTACGAACAAACCGGCTTCTTTGGGAATGTGGTTTTCACCAACGGGCATTATGTTGACGGCGACACCATTTACATGTATTACGGTGCCAGCGATGAAGTGATCTGCGGCGCCACCCTGTCGGTTTCCGAAATACTTTCCACCCTGATCTGACAAACGGAACACTATGAAAAACAAGCTGACAGCCGAATACCGATTCTTCCTGTCGATGCCCCACAACATGCGGGTGCTGCTGATCACCAATATGCTCTACGCGCTGGTGCTGCCCGTGGTGGAGATTTTTATGGCTGCCTACATCATGCGCTCCTTCGACGATACCAGTTTTGTGGCCATATTTCAGGTGGCCATGTACACCGGCATCATCATAACCTCCCTTACGAACGGATTTTTGCTGAAACGGTTTAAGGTGGCGCATCTTTACAGCTTCGGAATACTGCTGAGCGGTATTGCCATGGTCGGGATGATGTTTGTAAAAGACATCGCCCTTCCGGGACTGATTGTTTCGGGAACCCTGATCGGAGCGGCATCCGGCTTCTTCTGGACCAACCGTTACCTGATGGCTTTGACCTCCACCGCCGATGAAAACCGCAACTATTTCTTCGGACTGGAATCCTTTTTCTTTACTGTCTCCAACATTGCCGTTCCGCTGGTGATCGGCGCCCTGCTCGCATCCATCGATGGTATGCAGTTTTTGGGCATCACCTTTGATGTGTACAAGGGTTATCGCATCGTTACCCTGGTTGTTTTCCTGATCACCATTCTGGCAACTTATTCACTGTCGCGGGGCAGTTTCGAAAATCCCGTGCAAAAAGACTTTCTCTACTTCCGTTTTGACCGTTTGTGGAACAAGCAGATACTGCTGGCCGCTTTGAAAGGTTTGGTTCAGGGCTTCCTAGTGACTGCCCCGGCCATGCTGATCATGAAATATGTAGGCCAGGAAGGCTCACTAGGGCTGATACAGGGCATCAGCGGCGGACTTACGGCCATCCTGATATACCTGCTGGGACGTTTCACCAAACCAAAACACAGGATTACAGTATTCGGTTTTGGTATCACCCTTTTCCTGATCGGAACCATTGTTAACGGAATTGAACTTTCGATGTTCGGTGTGATGGTATTTGTGCTGTGCAAGGTGTTTTTCCAGCCCCTGCACGATCTGGCATATTACCCGATCATGATGAAGGTGATCGACGTGGTATCGAAAAAAGAGAACAGAAACAATTACGCGTACATCCTGAACCACGAGTTCGGACTTTATGCCGGAAGGGTAATCGGGCTCGGACTGTTTATATTTCTTGCCTATGCCGTATCAGAAACCTTCGCGCTGCGTTATGCGCTGATCATTGTTGCGGTGCTGCAGATGCTGAGCATTCCGCTGGCTAAAAACATAATGAAAGAATCTTATGATGAGAAACATGAAAAATAAAATACTTTTCGTTGCGGCATTGGTAATGGTCGTCGGGTTTTATTCCTGTACCACTGATCTGGGGGAGCCTGTTGCACAAACATCCATCCCACGCATTGAGCAGATGCCGGAGCTTCCTTCGCCGCTGAAAATTATCGACTGGAAGCAGAAAGCCCTGCAGTTCGACAGCCTGGCTTTCGACTTCAACGCCACAACACCTTACGCGCCCTACATCTGGCTCGACAGCGCCCGGCGAAACATCGACCAGGTTACCTACGGGCTTTATACCGTGATCGGGGATGTGCGACAGCAACCGGGCAGGAACAACGGGGAATTCCACGAAGCACTCACCTCATTGAATGCATTGGTAAGCGCCGGTTTGCTCGGGATTGACAAAACAAACCAGCACGGTTACAATTTCGTGAAGATGTCGCAGAACTATTTTAACAGCGATAACGGCTGGAACATTGTAATGAACAACACAAATCCGGAAGTTGCCATGCTTGGTGGCGGTTACGGGCGCGACTGGTGGTACGATGTATATCCCAACGTACTTTATTACGGAGTGGCGGCATTGTTTCCCGGCGTTGAGAATACCGATAACATTCAGCGTACGGTGGCTGAGCAGTTTTACAAAGCCGATTCTGTGCTTCAGGGCAATTACGATTATTCCTATTTCGATTACGCGCAGATGAAAGGGATGCGGAATCACATTCCATGGCAGCAGGATGCGGCCGGAGGTCATGCATATGTTCTCTATTCAGCTTATCAGAAATTTGGTGACGAGCGTTACCTCGAAGGGGCCAAGCGCGCAACAGAAGCGTTGGTTAATCAGAAGGAAAGTCGTTTTTACGAGATTCTGCAACCTTTTGGCGCCTATACAGCTGCAAGGCTGAATGCCGAGAAAGGTACCAACTATGATGTTACCCGCCTTCTGAACCATGCGTTTGACGGCTGCCAGTCGAAGGATGGCCGTTACGGATGGGGGGTGATTGCCGATAAATGGGGCGATTTCGATGTATCGGGGATGCAGGGCAGCATTACCGACGGCGGTGGTTACGGATTCTTTATGAATTCGGTAGCCATGGCCTGGCCGCTGGTACCGCTTGTTAAGTATGAACCTCAGTATGCCAGGGCTATTGGCCGCTATATGCTGAATGTAGTGAATGCTTCGCGGCTTTTCTATCCCGATCAGATTGAAGATAAATACCAGTGGTTGCCGGAAAAGAAAAACATCACCAACGGAATTATAGGATACGAAGGCGTGCGGAAAACGGATGACCTGAACAATCCCGCCCTGGCAGATGTAAGTCCGGTCGCCATCGGCGATGGTCCCAAGTGGGTTGAAGGCCAGCCCGAAGAATCCATGTTCAGCCTCTACAGCACATCCATTGCCGGAGTATTCGGAGCGATCGTAAATACCACGGATGTTGAAGGAATACTGATGCTTGATTGCAACGCTACCGATTTTTATGCATCTTATGATTATCCGGCTTTCCTGATCTACAATCCATACGGCGAGGCCAGAACCATCAGCATTAACACAGATGGTTCGTCCGACCTCTTCGACATCGTTTCCCGCACCTATTTAGCCAGGAATATTCAGGATACCGGAACCATCGAAATTCCTGCCGGTGAGGCGGTGGTTATGGTGCAGCTTCCTTCCGGAACCCGTCTGAAGGCTGAAGGCCGGAAAATAAAAGCCGGTGATGCTGTCATTGCCTACCGGTAAACTATCTGATTGCCGCAACGTGTTATTCAAAAAATAAGCACACATGAAAAAACTTATTCTATTGTTAACCATCATCCTGTCGGCGGGCACCATGCTTGCCCAGCAGCTTGTGCAGGGAACCGTTACCGATGCGAAAACGGGGGAAACCCTGATCGGGGTGACGGTACAGATTAAGGGAACCACCTCGGGAACCATCACGGATATTGAGGGTCGCTATCGCCTGGAATCCGACAGGCTGAATGCCTCTTCGGTGATTGTGTACTCCTATATCGGGTACAAATCCGTGGAAGAAACCCTTGGTAGCCGTGCATTGGTCAACGTACGCATGCAGGTGGAGCAAACCATGCTCGACGAGGTGGTGGTGATCGGTTATGGCACCGCCAAAAAGCGTAACGTGTTGGGCGCCGTAACCCGCGTTGACAATACCGAGCTTACCCGCATGCCGGTTGCCGGCGTTGACCAGGCGCTTCAGGGAAGGGCCGCCGGGGTTCAGGTGACCCAGAATACCGGAGCACCCGGAGAAGGCGTCGCGGTTAGAATCAGGGGAACGGGTTCCATCAATTCGAGCAATGCTCCCCTGTACATCGTGGATGGTATTGCAACGGCGGATGCACTTAAAATTCTGGCTCCGGGAGATATTGAAAACATTACGGTGCTTAAGGACGCTTCGGCTGCAGCCATCTACGGATCGCGCGCCAACAACGGAGTGGTGCTGATTACCACCAAAAAGGGAAAAGCCGGCAAGACAAGTGTAACCTATCGCGGACAAACCGGGATTCAGCAGGCGGTCAGGCTTACGCCTATGGTCAATGCACAGGATTATGTTACCATTTACAACGAAGCGGCGGTCAACGATAACAAATATCTGCCTGCCGGTTTGCAGCGCAGCCTTATCAGCGCGGAGGATGCCGCCCGCTTTTCTGACATCAACTACGTGGACGAACTGCTCCGGACCGCCCCGGTAAATTCGCACGAGTTTTCAGTTTCGGGCGGAAGTGAAAAAACGAACTACCTCTTGTCCGCATCGTTTTACGATCAGCGGGGAATTATTAAAAATACCGGTTATACCCGCGGTACCGCGCGTCTGGATGTTACAACGGAAGCAAGTCCCTGGCTTACGGTGGGCATCAGCATGCTGGCCGGACTTTCCGACAACGATATCATCGGCAGTTCGGGTGACGGTTACGGCGGTAACGGGGGAAGTGTGGTCAGGTATGCCTTTTTCAGGAATCCGGCCATTCCAATTCAGTTTGAAGATGGAACCTATGTTGACCGGCCGGCGGAGTATTTCGGCGCTCAGGTCTTTGATTCTTACCTTGGTGACGGGTACAATCCCATCGGGATGGCCGAATATAACGACAATAACCGCAAAGACGACAGCTATCTGGGCAAGGCATTTTTTACGGCAGCCATAACCGACAAGCTCAAATTTACTACCAATCTGGGTATGGATTACCGGAATACCACGAATCGCAGGTTCAATCCTACCTGGGGAACGCTTAACCGCATCAACGCAAAGAACAGCCTGAGCGTGGGCAATGAGCGTATGGCCAACTGGACGGTGAATAATTTATTGAATTACGAAACTGCGTTCGGCGAAAAGCACAATTTATCTGCTATGGCCGGTTTTGAGGCCATCCGCAATCAGGGAAGGGGACTTTATTCAAGCGATATGGATTTCCCTGTTCAGCAGGAAGAACTGATCTTTATCGGCAACGGACTGGGTGAAAAAATCACCAGCCAGAACGAGTATAGCTCTGCCCTGGCTTCATTTTTCGGTCGTGTCAATTACGAATACAACGGCCGGTACTACTTCTCGGGGACCATCAGGAGGGATGGATCCTCGAGATTTACCGGCGACAACAAGTGGGGAACGTTTTTCTCGGCATCCGCCGGATGGATTCTTAAGGAAGAAAATTTCCTGAAGGATGTTGACTGGTTGCAGAACCTTAAACTGAGGGCAGGCTACGGAGCCATCGGAAACCAGGATGTAGGACTGTATGCATACAGCGACCGGATTTCTCCCTATTTCAACTACCCCTTCGGAGGAGTGCCGGCTTCGGGCTATGCACAAACGGCACTTGGCAACGAGAAACTGAAATGGGAAACCAGTTACCAGTACAATGCAGGTATTGATGCGGAGGTCTGGAAGGGAGCCCTGGCATTTTCCATCGACTACTTCTATAAAGTTACCGCTGATATGCTGGTGAAAGCCCCCAATCCTCCTTCTACCGGAAATGCCGATGCTGCCTGGATCAACAGCGGATCGGTGCTGAATACAGGGGTGGAACTGGAAGCCATCTACCGGAAAAACATGAAGGATTGGGGTTATTCGGTTGGCGGAAACGTAGCTTTCCTGCACAACGAAGTACTTGAACTGGATGCCCCGCTGTTTGGCGGAAGGGTAGAATCAGGAATTTTTGCCACCCGCACCGAAGTGGGTCAGCCCATCGGCGCGTTCTACCTGCTGGAGATGGAAGGTATTTTCCAGAATGAAACGGATGTGCTGTTATCGGCCTATCAGGGTAATAATATCCGTCCCGGCGACGTTAAATTTAAAGATCAGAACGGCGACGGGATGATTGATAACAATGACCGGGTATTCCTGGGCAGCGCCATTCCGAAGTTCACCACGGGCATTAACCTGAACGGTTATTACAAGGCGTTTGATATCAACCTCTTCTTCCAGGGTGCATTTGGTCATAAGATCTACATGCAGGTAAATCAGGATATTGAAGGATTCTACCGCGGATTTACCGTAACACAGCGTTATTTTGATGAGCGCTGGACCGGTGAGGGGACATCTGACACTCAACCCAGGCCGGCATGGACAGCCAAATCGAACAACGCCAGGCCTTCCAGCCGCTTCCTCGAAGACGGATCCTACATGAGGCTAAAAAACCTGCAGGTAGGGTATACCTTCAGCAACAACCTGCTGGACAGGCTGAAAATGGAAAAGGCAAGGGTTTACCTGTCAGGTACCAACCTGCTCACCTTTACGGCCTATCCCGGTCTTGATCCGGAAATGACCGTCAGCGACAATTCAAAGGACGAAGGCGACCGGGCCGGTGGTATCGACTGGGGAACCTACCCTTCGGCAATGACAATCATGCTGGGAATTGATATAACCTTTTAATCCGCGAAGGCCATGAAAAAAAGATATATTACTTCAGAAACTGATAAAGGTAAAATGCATAATCCGGCATCCCGGTTTATGCGGATGGTGGCAGCACTGCTAATACTGCTTCCGGTTACAGCTTGTACCGATTTCCTTACGGAAGACCTGAAAGGTGATTTTGCCTCGGATACCTTTTACCAGAACGACAAGCAGGCCATTCAAGCCATTAACGGTGTATACAATGCCATTGCATTCAACAGTTTCAACAATGCAATCTGGGTTTTTGGTGATGTAGCTTCCGATGATGCGGTAAAAGGCGGAAATCCGGGCGACCAGGCTGAAATTACCTACATCGACGAGTTTTTTGCCGACGCCAATAACGGTATCATCAACAATTACTGGAAGTTTGCCTATGAGGCCATTGCCCGGGCAAATAATGTAATTGCCAATGTTCCTGGTGTAGAGATGGATGAGGCCCTCAGAAACCGTATCATCGGCGAAGCCAAATTCATCAGGGCTTATACTTATTTTAACCTGGTGAACGTTTTCGGGAAAGTTCCCCTGAAGCTCCTTCCCCAGCTTACACAGGAAACAATCCATGTTCCCCTGAGTGAAGTTCCGGCTATCTATCAGCAGATAGAAAAAGACCTGAACGAAGCCGCTGCGGTACTGCCGGATTCGTATGGTTCAACCGATGCCGGGCGCGTGACCCGCGGAGCGGCGCTTGGTTTGCTGGGTAAAGTCAGCCTGTACCAGAACAAGTGGCAGGAAGCTGTTAACTATTTACACCAGCTTGAAAACCTGGGCATTTACGGGCTGCTTGACAACTATTCCGATAATTTTAAAGTGGCTTATAAAAACAACAAGGAAGCCATCTTTGAAATCCAGCACCTCACGGGTCAGAATCCCTTTATGGGGAATGCCCTGAACCAGTGGTTTGCACCTGCCGCAGAGGGAGGGTATTACTTCAATGCCCCAACTCAAAGCCTGGTGAATGCGTTTGAGATTAGCACCACCGGAGAAGCAGACCCCCGGCTGGATGCCAGTATAGGACGCGACGGACAGCCATGGCTGAACGGAGAAATTTTCAGCGCTGCCTGGTCGCCGACAGGCTTCCTTACCAAAAAACACCAGCAGCCCTTGTCGGAGGTTCCCTCCTCGCTGAAGGGCGACGGGGATCTGAATTATACTTACATGCGTTATGCCGATGTGTTGCTGATGAAAGCCGAGGCATTCAACGAACTGAATAATGCCGACTCGGCCCGGGCAAACCTGAATAAGGTAAGGCAGCGCGCCCGGAACAGCTTTGAAGGAAACGCACCGGCCGATCTGCTTGCGGATTTAACTACTTCGAACAAGGATCAGTTGCGTACAGCCATTCAGAAGGAGCGCAGAACCGAACTGGCGCAGGAGTTCCACCGCTATTTCGATCTGATGCGCTGGGGCAAAGCCGTTGCCGAGGCTGCGCTGGGTACCGATTTTAACTTTGAAACCAACAGGTATCAGCCGTTACCGCAGGCGGAAATAGATGCCAATCAGGCGATTCCGTAAGGATATTGCTCAAACTGCATCATTGACTTTTTAATTCTGAACTTTATAATTAATCAATCAACCTAATCAATAACCCTAAAACCAAAGTAAAATGAAAAACCTGATGAAACTGCACACCCTGCTGCTTATGCTCTTCGTAAGTACCGCCCTGATCCTCGGATCGTGCAAGGACGACGACGATGACATTGTAGAAGGCGACAAAACTGAACTGAATGCTTTAATTGCACAGGCTGACGCTATTGCTGCCGCTGCTACTTCAGCCGACTATCCGCAATCAGCCATTGATGCATTCAAAGCAACGCTTCAGACAGTAAAAAATGCCGCTGCCACTCCGCTTACCCAGGAGCAGATCAACAACCTGATCGTTCAGCTTAATGCTGCTATGGAAACATTTGACGCACAGGCCTACGGGTATATTGACGAGTCACTCTACCTGAACGCCGGCTGGAATTTTGATGAAGGTTCGGGATCTACCGCAACCGCTTATTCAACCACAAAGCATGTAGCTACCTTCTTCCGCGGCAATACGGTAATCCTTGGCAACGATGCCATGATGCCCAGCTGGACCGACGGTGTGAAAGGCAAAGCCATTTATTTCAATAAAGGCGCTCACCTTGAAGTTCCTTACACCAACTCATTCCTGCCTGCAAACCTCACCATTTCGGTATGGGTGAAACCCGACGAACTTTATGAACACAACTACATTGTTTCCCAGAACTACTGGAATGGTTACAAACTGCAGACACAGGGCGGCGGAAAGCCTTTCTTCACCTACAAGAAAATCGACGGAGGTATCATTGATGCCGACAACGAAACTGACAACTCCATCAAGGTTGCACAGTGGAACCACATCGTGGTTTCGGTAAATGCAACCACCAAAGAATTGAAATTCTATGTTGATGGAACCCTCACCAAGACCTGGACGGAAACCGACAAAAACATCGGGCCCCTGCTCCAGACACTTGAGAATGCCCAGCCTTTCATTATCGGCGGCGTTGCTACCGATGCTGAACTTGCTGCAAACTTTATGGAGTGGACTACCGCTGAAAACCTCGGTTACTTCAAAGGTGCGATCGATGAACTGAAGATCTACAACATCGCGCTCACCGACGGACAGGTATCCAAACTCTATAACGACGAAAAACCCTAATTGGTTGGTTGGTTAATATAGTGTGTTTGAAGGATGGGCCCAACCGAACCGGTTTGCCGGAGGCAGGTTGGGCCTTCCTTTTTTAATCCAATGATGATTTTACGATGAAAAACAGATATCTCATTCCCATTTTAGCCCTCCTGGCTTTTTCGGGGTTCGCCCAGACCGGGCAACTGAACATCAACCGCATAACCCAGATGCCCGATCTGCCATCTCCGTTGTTGATCCGGAATTGGAATGAAGTTACCATCAATTACGATAATTTCGTTTTTGATCTGCAAAAAACCGGACAGTATCTTCCGCTGGGGTGTTTTGGTTCGCAGGGCCAGTTCAACTATCCCGATAACATACCCCTTTTCCTCGATACCTATGTGGGTGCATCCTCGCATCTGAATCAGGCTGAAGCCATCAACATCATGCCGGCCATTATCGGGGCTTCGCTGGCGGGTGTGGATAAAAGCAACCAGAATGGCATAAACTGGGTGGCAAAGACAAAAGATTTTTTCAATTCCAAAAACGGGCAGAATGTCTATCTGAATAACTATTCCACCACCTCGGGCGGCGACTGGTGGTACGATATGATGCCCAACGTTTATTTTTATCAGCTGAAGTCATTGTATCCCGATGCCGCTCCAGAATTCACCGGTCAGTTTACCACCGTTGCCGACCGCTGGTTATGGGCGGTTCAGCAGCTTGGCGGCAGTACCACGCCATGGACGGTTCCATACATGAATTACAGGGCCTTTAACCTTGCGACAGGATTGCCACTTACCACCGGCGTGCCCGAACCGGAATCGGCCGGAAGCATTGCCTGGCTGCTTTACAACGCTTACACAGAAACGGGTGAGAGAAAATACATGGAAGGCGCCCAGCTTGCACTGGATTTTCTGGCCGGGTGGGAAACCAATCCTTCCTACGAACTTCAGCTTCCCTACGGAACACTGGCTGCAGCCCGCATGAATGCAGTGGAAGGCACGAATTATCCGCTTCAGAAATTCCTTGACTGGTGTTTCGACCGCGGCGCTTTGCGCGGATGGGGCTCTATTGTCGGTAACTGGGGTGGTTACGATGTTTCGGGATTAATTGGTGAAGCCAACGATGGCGGCAACGATTACGCATTTATCATGAACGGATTTCAGCAGGCCGCGGCGCTCGCCCCCCTGCCGAAATACGATAAGCGTTATACAAAAGCAATCGCCAAATGGATATTGAATGTTACCAATGCCAGCCGGCTGATGTATTGGAATGCCCTGCCTCAGGACAAGCAGGATTCCTACGCATGGGCGTCGGCCAACGATCCGGAAGCCTGTATTCCGTATGAATCGATGAAAGAAGTTTGGGGCGGCAAAACCCCCTTCGCCACCGGCGACGCCATCCGGGGCGGTTGGGCGGCAACCAATCTCTCGCTGTACAGCGGATCGAGCGTGGGTTACCTGGCAGCCGTGGTCAAAACGACCAATGTGCCTGAAATACTTCAGATTGATCTGAACAAGACCGATTTTTATGGTCAAAATAACCTGATATCTTACCTGTACTTTAACCCAACGGCAAGCAGCAAATTGGTTCAGGTTAACCTGCCTTCGGGCACTTTCGGCATGTATGAAGCCATTACCGAAATCGTTTCACAATCTTCTTATTCCGGCTCCTTGCAATTGACCATTCCGGCAGGAGAAGTCAGGCTGATACGCTTTTATGAATCAGGCCTGATTCCGGAAGACAGTGATGGGAAACTTTATGTCGGAGAAGATATTCTCGATTACCACTATCAGTATGATTATTCTGAAGATCTGCGCGTAAAAGCACTTTCAACGGATCAGAACCCTGTGATTACCAATACTGAATTCACTGCTTATTGCGAGCCGGGAAATACCGTACAGGGTCATCCGGTTCAGTTTGAGTGGTTTCTGGATGAGGTGCTGATTGCTGGTCAGCATCAGTCGCAGGCCTTGTTGACTGCACCTGCCGTGGAGGGTGTGGTTGTGCTAAAATGCAGAATTACAGCCAACGGACAAACCGCCGAAGATACCCTTCATATTCAGGTTGTTGACAGAATTCCGGCTCCTCCGGTGGTAAATGGCATTCAGGCTGCAACGCCTTATACGGCCGTCGGGGAAATGAATTCATTTACCGCGCTCGTTGATCCGGCGCCCGGTGAAGTGCTGGAATACGAATGGAGCGTTTCGTTTGGCTCGCTGAATCAGACGGACGCGAATCCCGTCAACTGGCTGGCACCGGGAACTCCGGGAGCCGGTACCATTTCGGTCACCGTGACCAATCAGGATCAGCTATCCACAACCATTTCCGTGGGATTGCTGGTAAAAGACACCACCCTTGGTACGCGAACGCCGCTGATCTGGTATCCTTTTGATTCGGATAACCGGAACATGATATCCGACCGCTTTCATGCAACCGTAAGCGGGGCAGTGAAAACGGAAGATCCGCGCGGAATGGCATCTGCAGCCTACCGGTTTACCGCAGGTTCAAACATCATTTATACCGACAACCATGCCGACCTTAATTTTGAGGACGCTGTAAGCCTTAGCTGCTGGGTAAAACTGGAGCAACTTGGTTCGGAAAGGTTTATTGTTTCGCACGGCTCCTGGCAGCAGCGCTGGAAGCTGTCGGTTACCCCGGAAGGCTTTTTGCGCTGGACGGTAAAAACCAGTACCGGGACATCGGATCTCGACGGATCGGCGCCCATTGAGCTGAACCGCTACTATCATGTTGCGGCGCTTTATACCGGCTATTCTCTTGAACTGTATGTGGATGGCGTTTTGGATGCTTTTAAGCCCTTTTCGGGCACGATTCAGTCCTCCACCAGGCCATTGACCATCGGACGCATGGATAACACAGAAACGCTTTATTCTCTTCGTGGAAGTGTGGATGAATTCAGGTTGTGGGACAGGGAAATTTCCATTCCTCAGATTGAAAAGCTGAAAACTCAGTGGGCAACGCCATTTGGAATTGAAGAGAACGACCCGGTGGCAGGAATATGGCCCAATCCGGCTACCGATGAAATTTTCATGGAGTTGAAAGGGCGTGAAAAAATACAAAGCATTTTACTGATTACTCCGGAAGGAAAAGAGTTGAGAAATATTGCTGCAGGCATATGGACGGACAGGATTCAGATATCTGTTTCAGAGCTCCCGCCAGGGATTTGTTTCCTTAAAATTATAACGAATGATGGCAGGATTGTGAGCAGGAAGGTTATCGTAAAGTGAGAAAGGTTGAGGTTAAGGCTAAGGTTGAGGTTAAGAAATACTTTCCCTGTTAATTTCGAAGATTATGGCACATTTCAAATACAATTTATTGACTGTTTTTCTCTTTTCCGCAATTATATTATTCAGTCAGTATACGTTAAGCCAGAACCTTTTATTAAAAACTGCAGGCGATGAAATGTCAGGTTATCGGGTTGAAATATACAAAGACACTCAACTGCTGTTAACCAACACAGAAGAATTTTCACTGCGTTTGTCAAACCTCGACCTGAGCACTACCGCAGATTTACCTGACTGGAAAGGAAAGCAATGGGAAGGGAATGAGAACCGCATCACACTGAAAAGAGATTCCTACATTCCTGAGTTTGATGCAAACCTTATGGTGGCTGTGACTTACGAAGTGGTGAGTACCAATATCGTTAAGAAAACGGTTGAACTGTTTCAACCTTCCATGCCGGGCATGTATTATATTTTGCAGCAAACATCCAGACCTGCCGAAAAACCGCAACGTTATGTCAGTTTCGAATACGATAATTTCCCCGGAGGGTTTGTGCATGAAATCTATCCCGCCGCCGGTTTTATAACCCCGGGAAACGATGTTGTCGGATTTCTTACCGATGCCGGGTATAAAAATCAGTATACCCGGAACACCCGTCGCCGTTTCAGCGGAAGAGGCGGGGGATTTGTCGGCATGCGGCGTTTACCGGATGTCAATCTGTTTGCCGTTGCTACTCCTGTGGAACAGGCGGAGAATATTCATTATATCCGGCAAACATTCGGCGAAATGCTCAACCTGGATGCCGGGACGGAAACTTTGCTGCCGGTAACGGACGAATATCGGAAAGAAGGCAACGCGGAAGTGCAGTGGAAGGACGGACTGCTCTCCATCGCCGGACATCCGGGCGGCAGGGCAGGTGTTGAGTTTATCACACCCTTTGAGGATCAGAAATTGTATACTATTTCCTTTCTCTGCAAAGGCAATACAGGTGTGGCGGTGAAACTTTTCCGGATGAAAAACGGCCGGAAAACCACCGAACTGGAATACGGGGTGAAGTACATCGATAACTTTCCGGCCAAGGAGGAGGAATGGACTCAGTTTAGAGGAAGCATTCTGGTGCCGTATATTGAAAACGACAGCGTTTCCATGTTTATCGGCTCTCAATCGGGTAAGGAATTTAAGCTTCAGATAAAGGATCTGCAATTTACTGAACATCAGCCACAGCAGGAAGCGTACAATTTACTGCCTATGGGCGAAAAGGTTGTGAAAACCACCTGGATTTTTGTGGAACCCCGGGAATCACACCAGCAGTTTATGATTTCGGCGCAAACGCGTCTTGCCGAAGCAAAAGGTTTTCACGGTTCACAGTTGGAGAAAATGTTGTACGCCAACTTCAATATGCTCACCTGGATCACCGATACCCGCGACTTTACACCCTTCAACGTTCCCAATATGAATTACGCTCCTGATATGTACAACCGCGATGCTTTCTTTTCGGTTGTATCGACCTATAACCGGGAGTTGAACCTTGCCATTTGGGAGCAGTGGGGAAAAACACAGACGCCTGCGGGAGGCATTGGAACTATTATTACTCCGCTGATGGGTTCGGTGGAATCAAAGGACAACGAAGCCACCATTCACTGGCTTATCTGGGCCATGCTGAATAAGCGAAGGTTCGGGGCCGAGCTTCCGCAGGAGAAAATTCAAAAAGCGGTTGATTATGTTTTGAATGAATTTGATGCCGACCGCGACGGGATATGTTTCGCGCGGTTTCCAATGAGTCAGATTGATATCATTGATTTTAATCCCAAAACCGACCGGCTAGCCGTCAACCAGGGAATGCTGGCCATTGCCCTGAGAACGATTCAGGAGCTGGGATTTGATGTACCGGATGAACATATCCGCAAAGCCGAAGAGGAGTACAGGAACTTTTACGATCCGGAGCGCAGGCACCTGATGTTTGACCGTGAATTTCCGGATATAATTTCCCTGACGGATCTTGAACCCGAGTTTTTCTCACTCTGGCTTTTCAACAGGCCCATACTTACGGATGAAATGGTTCAGAATCACCTGGAGCAGATGCCGGTGCTGTACAAAGTACCGCAGTCGCCGCATCCCGAATACGGAACCACGGCTCCGATTCTTGTCAGGAAAACCAGAGATAAGAAAGGATTCACATACCTTTCGGGGGATTATCAGCCTTTCGGGAAGTTCGGTGAAGACAACTACAGCGACGGTTCGAGCGACGGGTATTATTACAACGGCGGCAGCTGGTTCAGGGCTGAATATTGTGCTTACGTTGCCGGCCTGAAACATGGCTGGGAGCCTGCCATTAAAAGAATGGAAAACAGAGTATGGGCGGAAATCTATCTGCATCCCGGCTGGCCGTTCAGTAAGGAATTTATTCCGACAAAATGGACGACAACCGATAGCTGGTGGCCATCCACCCGTGGTTTATGCTGGAATGTATTTATGCTGATGGCGAATGAAGTGGCGGGATTGAGAATACCGGAGATGGATCCGGATTTTAGGTGAGGTTAAGGTTGTGCTTCGGCTGGTCTCGGCTTCGCTCGACCACCGTCGCTCAGCAACCAAGGTTGAGGTTGAGGTTAAGGCTGAGGCTAAGGCTATGGAAAAGTTGAGATTTCGAATCAGATCATGTGCTTTTATGTATTCATTTTAAATCTTCCGGAAGATGTATGCAAGTTTTGTTGAGATGCCTTATTGAACGGGCTTTCAGGATCATCAAAGGCACACCCGGAATGAGACCGATGTTCTATTTACCCCCAAAGGGATCGAAGCCCGTGTTTCATCTGTTTTGTGGCATGCTATAATTTATTAAGAACTTGAAAGAATATTGAAAATTAGCCACATTAAAATAAGTGTCGATAAGGTTCTGGATATAGCTAAAACAATTACTACCCCGAAAATATTCATATTTTAATAAGCGGTAATACAATGACCCAGACAATGTTCCTGACCAAAAGGCGTAAACCTATGGCCCGGTTTTTCAGCGAAAATTTCCTGAAAATTTTTTAGGGTGACGTATTGCCGGAGTCAGGAAAAAGCTATCCCGGATCAGTGACCCGGGATAGCCCTGCAGATGAATTGTCTGCTCTTATTATTTCATTTAAATTAGCACATCTGAGCAAAGTAAACCCGAAATGCAGGATCGGGCTATATGCATTTTAATTGTGCTGCACAATAAATGTGGCTGATTTTGTATCTGTCTTCATCAGATAGATACCATTGGCAAATGATGCCGTACTTATTCTTTGGTTTTCATTTACGGTTCCCTTCCAGATCACTGCACCCTGCATATTATATATACTGGCTTCGGTGGAGCCTTTCAATCCGGTAATGTTGATTTCGTGGCTGGCAGGGTTGGGGAACAGGTTCACAGCCTCATTCATAAGCGAAGTTTCAGCAACACCTGTAACCAGCGGAAAATCGTAATACCTTACGGTAGCCATATCGGAAGCATCAGCGTCCTTATAAAGCACATAAGGCATATTCTCATAAGATGTGATTCTGCAATATGAAGCTGCCGCCATCGAGAAGCCCCTCGGGCCGATAAATTCCCAGTTCCCGTTAAAATAGCTCATTGCTGAAACAGAATTACCATTGCTGATGTCTACAAACGCCATTAGCAGAATTCTGTCATCATTCATGGTTGTTTCCAGCTGGGTCACCTGTCCATCGGCCACATCCGATCCGATTTGTGTCCATGATGTTCCATCGAACATATAAGCGTTTAAAATACCGGTACTGCCATCACCACTGGCCGTAACAACATATAAATCACCGGTATATTTGTCTATTTCAATGTTTTGACTGTAGGCAACGGGATCGTTCGAAATCGTGGAGCCTCCGGTCAAAGACCATGAACTTCCATCCCATTTACTGACAGATGCCAGGTTTCCCATAAAATTATTCCAAAGCACATAAACATCGCCGGTCGTTTTATTCACTTTCAAATCGTTCCATACTCCGTAATCAGCCCCTGAATAAGCAGTTCCCCCTACCTTAATCCAGGCGCTTCCATCATATTTAAAACAATTCCCAACATAATTGTTGTTAAAATCCTGCAAGGCAACATAAGGAACATCATTATTATCCAGATCAAAGCCAATCTGAACGCCGCTTGCCGGTGAATTGCCGATCTGAGTCCAGGCACCGGAAACGTATTTTTTAACTTTCAGTGGCCCCTCTTTTGAAAATGCAACATATGGAGTAAGTCCGTCAGAGCCTATACGTATCCGTCCAGAACTTGCCGTTTCATTGAGGTTACCATAGTTAATCCAGTCTCCGGAAACAGTTTTCTGATATACATTGCAATTACTGCCATTGGCAATAAAAGCATATAGAGTCCCATTTGCATCGGCAACCATTCCAAAATTGTTTGTTGTAGCAGCAAAACCTTGCTGGCCAACCAGTTGCCATGTGCCCGGCAAAGCCGATTCAACTTCAATGGTAAAGGACAATGTGGATGACCTTAATCCATCACTTACCTCAATTTCAACCGGGAAGCTACCTGCTGAAGTCGGAGTGCCTGATAATGTTGCTTTTGTATGAATCTTTCCAACGGAGGTGGCAGCTGACAATGTCAGCCATGAGGGTAAACCAGTTGCGGAAAGGGTAAGGTCCTCATCGTCAGGATCGCTGGCATAAATATCCAGTAAATAGGGCGATCCTTCAAAACCGGCAGTCAATGGTGCAGACATAAAAAGAGGTGCTGCGTTGGAATTTCCATCGAGGTATAAACTCTTACCGGCGTTGTCAATGGTATTTTCAGGGGTAATGAGCAAGCCTACGACACGAATGTAGTTTTCATCCCAGTCGGCAGGGAGTGTAGAAGTAAAAGTATAACCTACCGTATCTCCGGCGGCGACATTTGAAGGGACACTGCCGGCCAGTCCGTTATATCCTCCCAGCAATGTCCTTCCAACATGGTTGTGGGCAATCATATTGGCTGGTATCTCGTGGGGTAAAAGCTCAAATCCACCCATTGAGCCGGGTGCTCCACCGCTGTAATAATTGTTTTGATTGTACTGCGGTGCCGGCCCGGTTACCCCATCTTCGGTAATGATGGCAGCCAACCTGTAATTTCCGGTTGCAGCGCTGAAAAATGTGGCTTTCACCCTGGCTGTCAATACGCGGGAATCGGGATTGAAACTTGTAGAAACTTCCACATCAGCCTTGGGTGTATTGGCAAATGCATCGGCAACATGGCCAAACCAGTCCGGAGGATTGGCTCCCTGTCCGCCCCTGTCAATATTTGCCGAGGGAGCGGCTAAGAGTCCACATTCCGATACATATTCGCTGTTTTCCATCGGATCCGAAACATGAATGGCAATTCCAATAACATTAGGATAAGTGGTTATCAGAGAATCCATAAAATATATTCCCCTGGGACAATATTGACACCAGGTGCCGGTTAATTCTTCAACCAAAACATGTTTGGTCTGAGCCTGGGTTACCATAGCAGCAACCATCATCAAGAAGAGAGCGGTGTACTTTTTCATTTAATTTTTTTTTGGGTTTACAAGATCCAAAATTAATAATAGTTTACATGTTCAGTCAACATAATAAAATAATTTTATAAGTTTAACATGTAATATATTGCATATAGCACATTGTCAGGATATTAACCAATAACAAAATGATATAAAATGTTTAAGGCTAATTTTAAAAAAGGTAACAGCCGGAAAACAGAAAACAACTACTTCTGTTATTCTGATTCATTAATTTGTAATACTAACCGGGGTTGGCTGGTGTTGTATCCAATCTAATCATAGCTTTAAGTATTGCTGCCATCTCCTTCCGCAACATGACACCACGGCTCCGATTCTTGTCAGGAAAACCAGGGATAAGAAAGAATTCGCATACCTTTCGGGGGATTATCAGCCTTTCGGGAAGTTCGGTGAAGAAAACTACAGCGACGGCACTGGCGACGGGTATTAATACAACGGCGGCAACTGGTTCAGGGCTGAATATTGTGCTTACGTTGCCGGCCTGAAACATGGCTGGGAG
>JABNAD010000545.1_pt1 | contig 20832 bp, 19 predicted proteins | sample 7240381 | NCBI WGS metagenome assembly JABNAD01 (sample SAMN11332834, study PRJNA596920) | anaerobic digester metagenome | biome: digested sludge; isolation source: digested sewage sludge-derived enrichment culture grown on H2/CO2 | place: Germany: Goettingen
AGCCCCCTCTTTTAAGGATATGGCAAAAGTGTCAATTATGTTGTGCTATATAACACCTACAATTTAACGTACATGGTTTTTCTGTTTATTGTTTAGCAGAATAATGATGGTAGTTAGCATAACAAAATTCCTGATTCGAATTTAGTGCATATAATGCGCAAAAAAGCCGTTGCATTAAACAACGGCTTTGCAAGCAGTGATTAAGGTTTGGTCCCGGTAATTACACCTGTTTAAAGGCGCCCAGGTCTTTGGGATGACTCTGGTTGATAAAGCCGACTTTGGCTATATTTTCGGCACGTGCCATACGGATAAAGATATCGGCCGATTTGGTATAATCATCATTCCTGTTAGCGTCGAGCAGCAACAGGTAACCCATGATGATATGACCGGCCATCTCAACCAGGCGGCGGGCATGGTAATCAAGGTATTCGGTGTCCTCGAACTCATTGACTTTTTCAACCGTTTTTGCATACTGGTCGGTCATTTTTACAAGCACCGATTTCATATACTGCAATTCAGGTTTTACCTGGATTTCAGCATAGGTCTGCATCGCTTTAAGGTAAGCGCCATTGCCTACACCGCGGATGGCAGCCACGACCTGCAGCTGTGATGTACCTTCGTAAATGGTGGTAATCCTGGCATCCCTGTAAATCCTTTCAACCGGGAAATCCTTCATGTATCCTGTACCGCCGTGTATCTGAATGGCATCATAAGCGATCTGGTTGCAATACTCGCTGGAGAACAGCTTCAGCAGCGGCGTAAAGACATCAGCCAGTTTCAGATAATACTTGTACTCTTCACGCTCGGCCTGTTCCAGTTTCCTTTCATGACCTGCAAAGGTATAAGCCTTGTAGATATCAACAAAACGGGCAGTTTCGTAGAGCAACGTCCGGATGGCATCAGTTTTCACCTTCATATTGGTGATCATCTCATATACGGCCGGATACTGGATAATGGCTTTGCCAAACTGTTCGCGCTCCTGAGCATATTTCAGCGCTTCGCGCCAGGCAGCCTCTGCAATACCCACCGATTGAGCTCCAACGCCCAACCGGGCTGAATTCATCAGTGACATTACATACTTGATCAGCCCCATCTTGGTATCACCAACCAGTTTTGCCGGGGCATTTTTAAAGACAAGTTCACAGGTGGGTGATCCTTTGATTCCCAGTTTGTTTTCTATCCTTCTGATTTTAACAGCCTTGTGTTTACGGTCATACACAAAAAGCGAAAGACCGCGGGCATCGGTGGTGTTGGGCTCGGAGCGGGCCAGAACCAGTGAAATGTCGGCATCTCCATTGGTGATAAAACGTTTTACGCCATCCAGATACCAGATTCCCGTGGCTGGATCAAGGGTTGCTTTAAGCTGAACAGCCTGGAGATCGGAACCGGCATCCGGTTCTGTAAGGTCCATGGCTGCTGTGGCTCCCTGGTTGAAGCGGGGCAGGTACTCATTCTTGATCTCGTCAGAACCAAACTCATGGATGGTTTCTGCACAGTCCTGAAGTCCCCAGATGTTGGCGAAGCCGGCATCGGCCCTCGAAACAATCTCCGCTGACATTACGTAAGGAACAATCGGGAAGTTAAGCCCCCCGTATTCCCTGGGCAATGACATTCCGATCATTCCCGCTTTTACCAGTGCATCATGATTCTCCTGTGTTCCGCGGGCATAAACCACCTCATTGTCAATAAGCTGAGGTCCATCATGGTCCACACTTTCAGCATTGGGGGCTATGATGTCTCCTGAAATCTCACCTATGATCTCAAGCACCTTATCATAACTGTCAAGGGCATCTTCAAGGTCAAGCGGCGCATAATCGTGCTGCTCTTTCTGGGTGTAATTATTTTCTTTCAGTTTCACGATCTTTTCCATCAAAGGATGGGTAAGATGAAACTTAAGGTTCTCGTTGTCAGTATAAAAGTTGGCCATTTTCTTCTGAATTGCTTGTGATTATTGTAAATCTGCCGAACACCGGATTACTTTGAATTTGCCTTGTAATACCTTATCATTTTAGGAATTACATCAGTAATACTACCGATTATTGTATAATCGGCTATATGGTTGATGGGTGCATTGGGGTCGGTATTGATGGAGATAATCTGGGCCGACTGGTCCATACCTGCCCTGTGCTGAACAGCACCGGAGATACCACATGCAATGTAAAGTTTGGGTCTTACGGTTACTCCGGTCTGACCAATCTGCCTTTCGTGTTCCGAAAAACCGGCATCCACCGCAGCCCTGGAAGCGCCAACCTGCGCGCCCAAAACATCGGCAAGGTCATAGAGCAACTGGAAGTTTTCGCGCGAACCAACACCATAACCACCGGCAATAATCACCTGTGCATTTTTAATGTTGATTTTACTCGCCTCCATGTGCCGCTCGATGATCTGCACCATAAAATCTTCATCCCTGAGCACAGCGGAAGCATTTACCTTCTTAACCTGTCCTTTATACTTCGGATCAAACACTTCTTTTTTCATGACCCCTTCCCTCACGGTAGCCATCTGAGGCCGGGTTTCGGGATTGATAATGGTAGCGATGATGTTTCCGCCAAAAGCCGGCCTGATCTGATACAGCAGATTCTTGTATTCAGTCTGGGTTTTGTTCTCGAAATGATCTCCTATTTCAAGGCTGGTACAGTCGGCGGTAAGACCGCAACGCAGGGCTGAAGCGATTCTCGGTGCAAGGTCACGTCCGATGGAAGTAGCTCCGAAGATTGCTATTTCAGGCTTTTCGTGATGAAAAATATGCAACACCAAAGAGGCATGCGGCAGTGTGGTATAAGGAAACAATCGATTGTCGTCAGCCACATGAACCACATCCACGCCAAAAGGGAATACCTGATCTTCAATACGCTTCAGATCAGATCCGATTACGATTGCTTCAAGCTTCACGCCAAGTTCAGTAGCCAGCCTGCGGCCCTTCGACAGCAACTCAAGACTTACATCGGCGATGGTTTTTTCTTCAGTAAGCTCGCAATAAACAAATATATTATTCACGGTTCTTTTCAGTTTAAGATTTACACTTCCTGCTTAACCAATTACGTGGCTGTCGATCAGGTCTTTCATCAGATTGTTGATATCCTCGTCGGAAGCAGACAAAACTTTTGAGTCTTTGTGCGCAAATACCACATTCTCAATTTTCTTGACTTTTGTAGGGGAACCAGAGAGACCAAGCATGGCAACATCGGCATGCAGATCATCTACCGTCCACTCGTCAATCTGAAGATACGGGCGCTGATCATAAAGTTCTGTGTAATCCTTGGTTTCATTCTGAAGCTCTGTTACGGTACGGGCATGCTTGTACTTCATCAGTAACTTGGCAACCCTTTGCCGACAGGCAGGAGCAGAACTGTGCACGGTAACAGCCGCCGGAAGAGGTGATTTAACGACTTCTATTCCCCGCTCAAGCCTGCGTTTGACCACAATATGTTTTTCACTGACTTCGGTAATCTCTTCAGCATAGGTGATTTGCGGAAGGCTGAGTTTTTCGGCAGTCTGGGGGCCAACCTGTGCAGTATCCCCGTCAATTGCCTGACGTCCCGATATAACCAGATGATATGGTTCCAGCTTCTTAACTGCCAGAGAAATGGCGTATGAGGTAGCCAGGGTGTCGGAGCCGGCAAATTTGCGGTCGGTAATCAGGTAACCCTTATCTGCACCTCTGTACATCGCTTCCCTGATAATTTCTGCCGCCCTGAAGGGACCCATAGTCAGAATTATCACTTCGCAGTCCTTGCGCTGATCTTTAATCCTGAGCGCCAATTCCAGCGCGTTGAGGTCTTCGGGATTGAAAATAGCCGGAAGAGCTGCCCGGTTCACCGTGCCATCCGCTTTCATCGCGTCCTTCCCAACATTTCGGGTGTCAGGCACCTGTTTGGCAAGCACAATAATTCTAAAACTCATAGACTGATTTTTAGTGAAATATGCATTAAGTTAATTAGGTGATTTCATTCATTTGAAATTCGTCCCGGAATGCAAAAATAGAAATTTGCCGATTATCAGCAAAACTATTATTTGAACTGTGGTTCACACCTGAACTGGTTGTTAAGGAAAGTCAAGCCTGTTGCCTGATGCTTGTTTAACATTGCCTTGTAACAGATGTTGTCAGCCGGGCTGTTCAGGATCAATACTCCCTTATATCCTAACCTTTCCGCATGTGATGATATTTTTGATAAATTTGTTCCTGAAGTTTCCTGAGCCATGTCAGAAAAAAAGAAAACGGAAAAGAAATTCGTAGCCGCACCTGAATATCCGGGTGGCAATGCGGCCTTGAAAAAGTTTATCAACGAGAACCTCAGGTATCCTGAGGAAGCGCTCACCAAACAGGTTGAAGGTGTGGTACACGTCAGCTATACTGTTACCAATGATGGAAATGTGGAGGATATTCTGGTTAAAAAAGGGATAGGTTACGGCTGTGATGAAGAAGCGGTAAGGGTCATTTCATTGCTGAAGTATGAACCGGCCCATAACCGCGGCTTCAGGGTAAGAAGTACGCTGAGAACCAGAATATTTTTCAGGTTGCCGGCTGCTCCCGTGCCTGTTATTGCCTATTCGGTCGTAAAGGAAAATGAGAAACAAAAACCGGCCGGAAAACCGGCCGGAAATAATAGTTACGGGTATACCATCACCTTCGGTAAACCTTAAGTTATTTAAAGTTCAGCATCCTGCCTGTTCAGGGGATTCTCCTGACATTCTTTACATTCAAGACTTTTATTGTACTGGGTCATGGCCCTGGCGCTCATACCCATGCTGCTGAAACCGCCGTCGTGATAGAGATTCTGCATGGTTACCTTTTTAGTAAGATCGGAGAAGAGTGTAATGCAATAGTCGGCGCACTCATCGGCAGTGGCATTGCCAAGTGGCGACATCCGTTCGGTAAAATCCATCAATCCTGAGAAGCCTTTTACCCCCTGCCCCGCTGTTGTGGGTGTCGGAGACTGCGAAATGGTATTGATCCTTACATGTTTTTCACGGCCGTAAATATATCCGAAACTGCGTGCAATGGATTCCAGTACCGCTTTGGCATCGGCCATATCGTTGTATTCAAACAGGGTACGTTGAGCGGCGATGTAAGATACTGCAACTATGGAACCCCATTCGCGGATGGCATCCATTTTCTTAGCCACCTGTATCATTTTATGGAAGGAAATGGCCGAAATGTCAAGGGTTTTGGCGAAAAAATCGTAATTAATGTCGTCATATGGCAATTTTTTACGCACATTGGGCGACATGCCGATGGAGTGCAGCACAAAATCAATCTGTCCGCCAAAAATTTCCATCGATTTGCTGAAAAGGTTTTCAAGATCGGTTACGCTGGTGGCGTCAGCAGCGATCATCTGAGAACCTGTTTTTGCGGCAAGTTCGTCCATATCGCCCATACGGATTGCCAGCGGTGTGTTGGTCAATACCAGCTCTGCTCCTTCTTCGTGCGCCCTTTCTGCTATCTTCCAGGCAATTGAATTGCTGTTGAGTGCACCGAAAATAATTCCTTTTTTTCCTTTGAGTAAATTGAAAGCCATAAAATATGATTTGGTTCAGGCATAAAGCCGACGTTATTCAGCAGTCAAACAAATTAAACCTTCAATTGTTTTTGAGCAGCTCGCGGGCTGTCTCCCGGGCGGCTTCCAGATCAGGATTACCACTGATCATCACGGCAAGCTCCGAAACCCTTTCATCGTTTTTCAATTTCACAATGGTCGAGAAAGTTTTCCCGTTTTCATTGTATTTATAGACCTTGAAATGTTCATTGCTTTTACCGGCAATATGCGGCAGGTGTGTAATCACGATCACCTGCATTTTTTCAGACATCTTTGTGAGAATGGCCCCAACCTTTGCAGCCACATCACCGGAAATTCCGCTGTCAATTTCATCAAATATAATGGTTGGAAGCAGGTTGTTTGAAGAAATCAGCGATTTAACCGCAAGCATCAGGCGTGAAAGTTCCCCCCCTGAGGCAATCCTTGACAATTCGTTTAGTTCACTGCCTTTATTGGCACTGAACATAAATCTGACCCTGTCGGTTCCAAACGGTCCGGGTTCCTGCAACTTGCTGATATCCAAATGAAATCCGGCATCTTTGATGCCCAGTTGCCGGATGGTTTGTAACACGGCCTCTTCGATGGATCTGGAAAATTTCCGTCTCTGTACGGCAAGTTCATCAGCCAGGCGGGTCAACTCCTTTCTGGTGCCGGAAATCTGTTGCTTCAGTTTTTCGATCTGTTCATCCAGGGAAGCAATGCCATTAATTTTTTCCTCAATCGCCGATTTCTTTTCGAGCAGTTCATCTGTTGATTTCACATGATGCTTATGCTCCAGACTATACAGAAAAGCCAGGCGATCGTTGATTTCAACAAGTTTTTCGGGATCATAAACAGTGGCTTCATCCAGGTGGTTGACTGCTTCTGCAATGTCTTTAAGTTCAATGATGCAGGCAGAAAGCCTTTCCGTAAAAGAACCAGCCTCAGGATGGTGCCTGCCCGCCTGCTGAAGCAGGTTGGCCACCTCATTCAACCTGCGGAGGACATTGTCCTCACTGTTGATCAGCAGTTCCGCCGCATTAAACAGCCTGGCCTTGATCTCTTCGGCATGCCCGAGCACTTCCGCTTCCCGTTCCAGCGACTCCTGCTCTCCGGGTTTGAGCGCCGCTTTCTCCAGTTCATCAAACAGGAAATTCAGATAATCCTGCTCTGTTCTGGCTTCCTGATTTTTCGTCAACAATATGCCGAGATTCTTTTCCATCTCATTCAGAGATCTGAAAACCTTGCCGTAGTCAGCAAGCAGCGCACGGTTTCCGGCTACCGAATCCACCACAGACAACTGAAAGGCCGATTCCTGAAGTAAAAGTGTCTGGTGTTGCGAATGCACATCAACCAGTCGTGAAGTCAGTTCCCTGAGCTGGTTGAGACCCGCAGGTGTGTCGTTGATAAATGCGCGTGACTTTCCCTGGGGGGTAATTTCTCTCCTGATGATGCAGGTATCGTCATAATCGAGGTCATTCACCTCAAAAAATCCTTCGAGGTCACAATTTGAGATATCAAAAGTGCCCTCAATACAACATTTGGCTGATTTATCAGGAAGGCTGAGATTTTCGGCCCGCTGCCCAAGAATCAGGCCCAGTGCGCCAAGGATGATGGATTTCCCGGCTCCGGTCTCTCCGGTAATAACAGAAAATGGTTCGCTGAAATTGATTTCCAGCGTCCGGATGAGGGCATAATTGGTTATAGAAAGGCGCGTCAGCATAAACCGGTTCAGGTTCGACGGGTAAATTTACAAAATCCGGCCTGATTTGCTAAGCTTATTTTGCAGCCTCAAGAATGCGCTGGTATTTAGAAGCACTGGCAGGATCGATCTCTTTAAGAATATTCACTGCTTTGGTTTTGTCCATCGGAGATGCCTGAGAATAAATGTTCACCAGTTCATCACGTTTAGCCTCGAGGAAAAGCTGAAGAATAAACAGTCCGGGCCGCTCGCGGTTAGCTTTGCGAAGCAGCTCCAGGCTTTCATTAATAGCTGCACGGCCGGCCTCCACATCATCTGCCATCAGGTCGAGCCCGAGACGATGATAACGGTACGAGGCTTCCCTTACCGATGAGTAGGTCGGATTGGTAAGGTTTTCAATCAGCCAGTACCTGTTTTTCTGGCCTTCAAATGCTTTCCATCCTTTCTCCCTGGCATTCTGACCCATATTGACGATGTTCTGCGCCTTGGCAAAATATGGCGAGCCACCATTCTTGGCAAAAGAATCACCGTCAAGCCCAAGATATAAATACAGGTAATACGCTATGGTTGAAGTGAGGTTGGTAGTGAATACGTTATCAGAATACTCCAGTGGCTGGAATTCAACGTATTTAAACTCGAAATCACGATCCAGATAGTTTAAAAGGGTGGTATTGTATGAAGACTTAAATACCGGGCGGCGAAGGGCGACATTGATTTTCCCCTTGAAATCTTCTCCGGATCGCTGCTCAACGGTGATAAGAATAGTACCTTCAATCCTTTCTTCAGGTTTATAGATATAATTGGTCCACTTCCTGTTGTTTACAAAATCAAATAACTCCTGTTGAAGCGTTTCAAAAATCTTCTTTTCGGTGCCTTCAACCTGGGGAGAGGTAACCTGAACGGTGACATTGAATTCCTGGGCTTTAGCGCAAAAACATACCAGGCTGAACAGGGAAATAACGATGATGTGTTTCATAGTTCGTTTTTAAATCCGGAAGGTTCTGCTACTGCCTGACTGAAATAACATCCAGTATAACAGCGGCAACATCCTTTTTCGATTTCAGGGGCACCTCAGTTACAGCGCCATCGGCCATGATAATGGTTACTTTGTTGGTATCGTATCCAAAACCGGCACCCTGATCGTTCAATGAATTAAGAACGATCATGTCGAGGTGTTTATTTTTCAATTTGCTCAGTGCGTTCGATTTTTCATTGTCAGTCTCAAGGGCAAAACCAGCAAGAAATTGTCCTGCCTGTTTTTGTTTACCAAGCGTTGCTATGATATCTGTCGTTTTACACAGTTCAATCGTTAATTTGTCGCCTGATTTCTTAATCTTTAAAGGCGCCGGATCGGCTACTGTATAATCGGCAACCGCTGCAGCCATTATGGCGATATCGCTTGATTTGAATTCGCTGAAGCAGGCCTCTGCCATTTGCGCGGCCGATGTAACGCTGATCAACCTGATTCCCGGATGCAGGGGTTTCAGATCGACCGGTCCAGAAACCAGTACAACCTGCGCTCCGCGGGCAGCTGCATCTTCAGCCAGGGCATATCCCATCTTTCCGGATGAAAAATTACCGATAAACCTGACCGGATCAATCAATTCGTAGGTTGGTCCTGCTGAAATCAATACCTTCCTGCCTGAGAGGAGATTACTTTTCAAAAAAAAATCCGTGACAATCCGGAGAATTTCTTCAGGCTCTTCCATACGGCCGGCACCGCACAATCCGCTGGCAAGTTCCCCTACCTGGGGCGCAATCAGGTGATTACCGTATGAAAGCAACGTATCAATGTTTTTTTGAGTAGTCGGGTGATGGAACATATCCAGATCCATTGCCGGGGCAAAAAAGACCGGGCACTTGGCTGCCAGATAAGTTGTTGTGAGCAGGTTATCGGCAATGCCGGATGCCATTTTTGCCAAAGTGTTCGCAGAAACCGGCGCCATGATAAAGACATCGGCCCAGCGCCCCCAGTCCACATGACTGTTCCAGCTGCCATCGGTTTTGTCGTATGGCTCAATAAGGACGGGTTGCTGCGAAAGTGTTGAAAGGGTAAGGGGTGTTACAAAATCCTTTGCGCAGGGGGTCATTACGATTTTTACCTCCGCACCTTCTTTTTTCAGAAGCCGGATAAGCAACGGGATCTTATAGGCTGCTATACTGCCCGTTATCCCAATAAGTATTTTTTTACCCTTCAGCATCACAGGTGTTTATGCATCCGGAATTATAATTCCTGAGACTCGGTGTGCGGATTTCTGAAATAAACCTGATCGTTCAGGAATTCATGAACAGCAATGAGGGTTGGTTTCGGCAGATGTTCATAATATTTGGCAATCTCAATCTGCTCACGGTTTTCAAAGACTTCTTCAAGATTGTCGTTAGGCACGGCAAACTCAGCAATCTTTGAATTCAGCTCTTCTTTAATCTCAAGAGAGATCTGGTTGGCACGCTTCGACAGGATCGCTACCGATTCGTAAATATTACCGGTAGGTTCCATAATTTTGTGAATGTTGCGCGTTACAGCGACTGTATCGGTTTTTACTCTTTTAAAATCCATAGGTTTGTTATTGTAAATCTGACAGGTTGTTTAATTCTTTTAATGCATTTTTCTGAATGCTCCTCAACTCTTTGAGGTAAGAAGACTCCGGAAAATTTGATGCAAAGTTATCCACTGCATCGTAAGTGTGCTGAAAGCGTTCTTCCTTTTTGCTTTCAATACTTTTCTGAGCATAGGAAAAATAGGCTTTGGCTATGTGATACATGGCCATTTCGCGATAACGGGTATCAGGATAATCCTTGACAAGGTTTTCAAAGTTGATGATAGCCGCTTTGTAATCTTCCATTTTATAGTAAAGTGTCGCGATATTGAGCGCCTTGGTTTCAAGTTTAAGCCTCAACTCATCAATCAGTTCATTTGCCCGTCCGACCCTTTCACTCGAAGGGTACTGATTGATAAAAAGCTGCAGGTCCTTGATGGCATCAAGGGTAACTACCTGATCAAGGCTTGAAGGCGGGGAATCCAGGTAACTGCAGTAAGCACTCATAAATGCTGCTTCTTCAGCATTTTTACTGTTGGGGTAGCTACGGGCAAACTGTTTAAAATAATAGCTGGCCAGAATATAATCACGTTGCTCATAATGAGCGTATGCGTAATAAAAAGCGATGCGTTCAGCACGGTCTGTTCCCCTGTAAATCGCCTGTAACTGATCGAAGAGCTGAATAGCGCGGTAATAGTCTTTGTCCTCGTAGTAGGCAATGGCCCGCTCATATTTCTCTTCATTGTCTGTACTCTTAAGCAGTTTCTGGTATTTACTGCAGGAGGCCAGCACAATGAACAAGCCGGATATCAGAAGAAAGATGCTTTTTCTATTCATGGCGCAAAAGTAATTATTTTCAGGACACAATGAACGCCCTGTCAGCATATAATATTATCAATGAGCCATAACTTAACAAAAATTAGCATAACCCGGATAAATCAGCCACGCCTGCCCGTTTTGCTATGCAGTTTTCGGATTTCCGGTTCAGGGTTTTAACGCCATGCTATATGCTGTCATGCAGCGTGCCCGGGCGAAGGAATGATCCACAACCGGTGCCGGATAAGCGGATGTATTGAATTCAGAAACCCAGCGACGGATATAGGTACCTTTACTGTCGAACTTCAGGGCTTGCGCTGCAGGATTGAAAATCCTGAAATACGGAGCGGCATCACAACCGCTGCCCGCTGCCCATTGCCAGTTTCCATTATTGGAAGACAATTCAAAATCAAGCAACCTGGCCGCAAAATAAGCTTCCCCCCACCGCCAGTCGATCAGAAGATGTTTGGTGAGAAAACCAGCTGTAACCATTCTTACCCTGTTGTGCATATAACCGGTTTCATTCAGCTGCCGCATACCTGCATCCACCAATGGATAGCCTGTTGTTCCTTCGCACCATCTTTTAAACTCTTCCTCATTGTTGCGCCATTGGATATGGTCATATTCTTTTTTAAAAGCGCCTTTAACAACATGAGGATAATGATCAAGTATCTGCATAAAGAATTCCCGCCAAACGAGTTCATTGAGCCAGGAAGCACTGTACAACTCCCCTGCCCTGATGCAATCCCTCACACTTATGGTTCCAAACCTTAGGTGTAATCCGAGTTTCGAGGTATTGTCGAGTCCGGGGATATCGCGTGCAGAAGCATACTGAACCAGAGTTTCCGGAGATATCTCTTTAAGCGGATAAACCATAGGACTTCCCCTGAATCCCATAAACTCTAGTTCCGGAATGCCGGGCGCTTCGTGCTTCAGTAACTTATCGCCAAACAATTCTGAGGGATAAGCGGGTACGCCTGCCTGATTCTTCAACTCAAGCCATTTGCGGCTATAAGGTGTAAAAACACTGTAAGGGGTGCCATCGCTTTTTACTGCTTCACTGCCTTCGAACAGCACCTGATCCTTAAAAGTCCTGAAATCAATGCCTTTTCCGGCAAGCAGCCTGCGGACTTTCTCATCCCTTTCTTTGGCATAAGGCTCGTAGTCGTGATTGGTATAAACTGCTGCTACCTGATAACGGGCTATAAGCTTTTCAAAGGCCTTAACCGGTTCATCGTGAAAAACAGACAGGCCGCTCCCCAACGCTTGCATTTGCCGGTGAAGTGCGGAAATCGTTTCATGAATGAAATTCACCCTGAGATCACCGGGTTCAAGTTCGCTGAGGATAGCAGTATCGAAAATAAAAACAGGTAATACCGGGAGATCGCTTTGCAGCGCGCTGTATAGCCCGTGGTTGTCGTTAAGCCTCAGGTCTCTGCGAAACCAGAAAATGTTGACAGGTGATTCCATTGAAACACAGATTTTAAGTCAAAGTTAAGCACAGATCATGAAACTTGCGATGGTGGCGAAAAATGTCACCAATCAATCTTCGGGGGCAGCTAAACAAGGCTGTTTCCATTTTGTTCATCCAAATGGATCAAAGGTTAGACATGTCAACTAAATTTCTCTTTTGAAAATTCCTGCATGGATAAATTTCCATAGCTTTGCAGGCAGTTTACGGAATTATAAACTTTAAAATTAGCAATCGTGGATATTTTTGATAAAAGAGTCCGGAATTTAGGTCCATTGGGGATGTATGCCAAACAGGCCGACGGTTACTTCATGTTTCCCAAGCTCGAGGGTGAGATAGGTAATCACATGAAATTCAGGGGCAAGGATGTGCTGGTATGGAGTCTAAACAATTACCTGGGCCTGGCCAACCATCCGGAAGTTCGCGAAGTTGATGCAAAGGCTGCCAAAGATTGGGGGCTTGCCTACCCTATGGGCGCCCGCATGATGTCAGGCCAGACGGTCTATCACGAGCAACTGGAACGTGAACTGGCTGCTTTTGTAGGAAAAGAAGATGCTTTTTTACTGAATTTCGGATATCAGGGCATGGTGTCTATTATCGACTCGCTGGTGGATCGCCATGATGCCATTGTATATGACAGCGAGGCACACGCCTGCATCATTGATGGCGCCCGCCTGCATATGGGTAAACGTTTTGTTTTCCCTCATAACAATATGGAGAATCTTAAGATTCAGTTGCAGCGTGCCAAAAAACTTACTGACGAAACCGGTGGCGGAATCCTCGTAATCACCGAGGGCGTTTATGGAATGACCGGCGATCAGGGCAACCTCAGGGACATTGTTGCGTTGAAGAAGGAGTTTAATTTCAGGCTGCTGGTGGATGATGCTCATGGTTTCGGCACAATGGGGCCGACCGGCGCAGGAACACATGAGGAACAGGGCGTTATGGACGGAGTGGACATCTACTTCGGTACCTTTGCCAAAGCCATGGCAGGTATCGGGGCATTTGTGGCTACCAATGCAGATATCGTGGATTACCTCCGGCATAATATGCGTTCGCAGACCTTTGCCAAATCTCTTCCGATGCCGATGGTCATCGGGTCGCTCAAACGACTTGATCTGATCCGCAAGCATCCCGAACTGAAGGATAATCTGTGGAAGATTGTGAATGCACTGCAAAGCGGATTGAAAGAGGCCGGATTCAACCTGGGCAACGCAGCTTCACCTGTTACACCGGTAATTCTCGAAGGCGGCATACCTGAAGCAACCCAGATCACTGTAGACCTGCGCGAAAACTATAACATCTTCTGCTCTATTGTGACATATCCGGTTGTGCCCAAGGGCGTAATCCTGCTCCGCCTCATTCCCACGGCCGTTCATACCCTTGAAGATGTTAACTTTACCATCAACGCCTATAAGGAACTCAGGCAGAAACTGAATGAAGGCGCATACGCCAACGTAATGTATGATATCTCAAAACTTTAAGGTTTTATAAAGCAGATTGAAATACCAGGAGGCTTATCCGGAAAGGGTAAGCTTCTTTTTTTTGCAATCCGGTTAAAGCCCGGCTAAACCAGGGTCATTTTTCAGGGCTGAGGTCGCACACCATTATTTTCTGAATAATGACTTTTGCAGGTAATCATTGACCTTTTGCTCAAAAAGCTGTTGCAGTTTTGAAATGATCGGGTCGGTAACCGGAAATTCAAGATCATTCACCCTCCGGACCGGAAGTACCCGGCGTGAAGTGCCGGAAATAAACAAACCGTCATAGTTTTTCAGGTTTTGATAATGCACACTTTCTTCCTTCAGTGGAATATCGTTTTCGGCCGTAAGCTGAATAATCTGCTTGCGGGTTATTCCTTCCAGCACCATTCCGGCCGGAGGGGTGATCAGTGAACCGTCTTTGATGAAAAATACATTGGAACGGCTTCCTTCTGTGATAAAACCATCATGGTCAACCAGCAGAACTTCGTATACGACATGCTCCTTTTTCATCAGGTCGGTCTTCTCGCGGAGTCTGGTATCCATAACCTTCGCATTCGGATTATTCCGTTCGGCAAAAAGCAGTTCGGTACTGACCCCGGTCCTGAATTCCTCTGCTGTAGGATATACATGCGGGGTATAATAGATAAAGAGCTGTTGCCCGTCCTGATCCGTGTATAATGAGATTTTAAGATTACCGTCGTCAGGGCTGTTATTACCAATAACTTTTTTGATACCGGACTTCAGCATAGTATCGGTGATTCCGGTAACCATACCGGAGAGGGCTGCAGTACGGAAAAACCGTTCGAGGTGATCTTCCAGAAAAAGCGCCACGCCCCGGGTAGCCCTGAAAACCTCGTAAACATAATTCGATGGAGGTTTAAACCGGCTGCCGAACAAGCGGGCCGGCAGCAGCTGTTCATTTAACAGGAAGTATTCCCGGGTACATTCTGACATAATCAGGGGATTTTCGGAAGTACTGAATCTGCAAGCTGAGGCTATTTGCGGCTGCCACCAAAGATGGATCCGAGAAGTCCTCTTACGAGTTTACGGCCAATTTCGTTGCCCAGCGTCCTTGTGGCGGTACGTCCAACCTGTTTGGTCAGTTCAGTAAAAATATCCGGGTTGGCTTTCTTTTGCGCCCTTTCAGCCCTTTCTTTGGCCGCCTGGGCCCTGGCCAGCGCTGCTTCTTCTTTTGCCCTTGCAAGTTCTTCTTTCCGCCGGGCAACGTCAGCAGCTGCTTCTTCCTTTATCCTGTTGGCTTCGCTTACCCTTTCCTGCAAAATTTCAAAGGCTGATTCCCGGTCCAGTGCTTTCTCGTAAACACCATAAACATCAGACTTCCTGATGATCCTTTCCCTTTCCTCTGGGGTAATCGGGCCAATCTGCGAACAAGGCGGCAGAATGTAGGCGCGCTCTACAATCATGGGCGTACCCTTGGGATCAAGAAATGAGACCAACGCCTCTCCTACTCCCAGCTCCGTAATGGCAGCTTCTACATCAAGATCTGGATTTACCCTGAAAGTGGTAGCGGCAGCCTTCACGGCTTTCTGATCACGGGGAGTATAAGCCCTGAGGGCATGCTGCACACGGTTGCCCAGCTGTCCGAGCACTGTATCTGGAACATCCAGCGGATTCTGGGTAACAAAATAAACTCCCACCCCTTTGGATCGGATCAATCTTACGACCTGCTCAATTTTTTCAAGCAGGATTTTCGGCGCTTCGTTGAACAGCAAATGAGCTTCATCGAAGAAGAAAACCAGCTTGGGCTTTTCCGGATCACCCATCTCGGGAAGTTCCTCAAACAGCTCAGACAAAAGCCATAGCAGAAAAGTGGTATATATCCGCGGTGAATGCATCAGCTTGTCAGCAGCCAGGATATTCAGGATGCCTTTGCCTTCTGCGTCAGTTTGCATAAGGTCGTGAATATCAAAAGCCGGTTCACCAAAAAAATGATCCGCACCCTGTTGTTCAAGCACCAGCAGATTGCGCTGAATGGCGCCGATACTTGCAGCAGAAATATTGCCGTACGAAAGGGTGAACTGCTCACGGTTATTTCCGACATACTCAAGCAGGGATGTCATATCCTTGAGGTCGAGCAGCAACAGACCGGCATCGTCGGCAATTTTGAATGCCAGGTTCAGCACCCCTTCCTGGGTATCGTTCAGGTTGAGCAGGCGCGACAGCAACAATGGCCCCATCTCGGTAATGGTTGTGCGCATCGGGTGGCCCTGTTCTCCGAAAACATCCCAGAAACAAACCGGAAATCCAAGGTTTTCATAACCTTCCAGTTTTAGTTTCTCAACGCGGTCGATGATCTTCTGACCAGAAACCCCGGCTTTGCTGACTCCGGAAAGATCTCCTTTTATATCTGTCATAAATACCGGCACCCCCTGCAGGCTGAATGATTCTGCGAGCACCTGAAGGGTAACCGTTTTACCGGTTCCCGTAGCGCCTGTAATCAATCCATGGCGATTTGCCATTTTAGGTGTGATGTGAAGCTCGTTTTCTGATTTTGCAATCAGGGTTTCTGCGCCTTTGTATGCCATATCTGAAGATTTTATTTTAGCAAATTTATAAAATAGCCGTGACTATTCATGAACTCTGACCAATTCAAATCATCACGCTTGAAAAAATCTGTATTTTTACGTTTCAATTTTACTCTTTTATGATCGAGTTTACCGAAAATGAGAAATTAAAGCGGAAGATTTACAAGATAATCTTCGAGGCCTACACCCCGGCAGGTAAACTGTTTGATGTGGTGCTGATCTGGTCAATACTGCTGAGTGTTGCCCTGGTTGTGGTTGAAAGTGTTCATGAATACAACGAAAAGTACCAGGTTCTTTTTACTGCAGGAGAATGGTTTTTCACAATCCTGTTTACGCTTGAATACATACTGAGGATTTATGTAATCAGGAAAAAAACAGCTTATATTTTTAGTTTCTTCGGAGTGGTTGACCTCCTGGCTATTTTACCAACCTACATCAGCCTGCTTTTTCCGGGAACCCAATACCTGATGGTAATCCGGATACTTAGATTAATGCGGGTTTTCAGGGTTTTTAAACTTTCCAGCTATCTTGCAGAAGCAAACATTCTGCGTAAAGCCCTGCTGGCCAGCAGCCGGAAAATTCTGGTTTTTCTCTCATCCATCGCTGTCCTGGTAGTTGTCATCGGGGCCATCATGTACGTGATTGAAGGACCAAAATATGGCTTCAGGGATATCCCGACAAGTATATACTGGGCTGTGGTAACACTGACAACAGTTGGTTATGGTGATATTTCCCCTCAAACCGGCGTGGGGCAGTTTTTTGCCAGCGTGGTGATGGTGCTGGGTTATGCCATCATTGCGGTGCCTACCGGTATTATGACTGTTGAGCTTTCAGCAATTCACCGGAAAAAAAATACGCCTACTACTAAAGTATGCCCGGAATGTATGCACGAAGGTCATGATGTTGATGCAAGATACTGCAAATATTGTGGTCATAAATTTCTCAAAGACTAAAGTGGCTTTGTGGCTATGCTTAGGTTAAAAAAACAGCTAATTTTCTTTGTAAATAAAGAAAAGTGTGTATCTTTGCACCCTCATTAAGGCTCCGTAGCTCAACTGAATAGAGCATCTGACTACGGATCAGAAGGTTACAGGTTTGAATCCTGTCGGAGTCACAAAAAAAGGGGTAAAGCAATTTGCCCCTTTTTCATTTAAATCCATTTCAACAATGAACTTCGACTGGTTTAACGGTATTCCGGTGGCCATTACTATCTCTGATCTTGAGGGTAATATTCTGGAAATGAACGATGCAGCAGCAGCTGTATTCGAAAAATCCGGCGGTAAAGCATTAATAGGCAAATCGTTGGCAGACTGCCATAATGAAAATTCGAGATTGATCATGGACCAAATGCTTGCCGGACAGCAGCCAAACTCCTATACTATAGAGAAAAACGGCCGGAAAAAACTGATTTTTCAGAGCCCCTGGATGAAGGACGGGAAAGTTGCCGGACTGATTGAATTCTCGATGGTGATACCATTTGAAATGAAGCATTTTATCAGAGGGTAAACTCAAAGATCTTCCAGAGGATTTTTCCGCAACTCCTTCTTCCTGGAGGATGCTTTTTTTTCTGCCAGACGCGCTTCTTTCTGCGATTTCCCGGGCATTGTCTTTATTCTCTTCTTAACAGGTTTTAATGATTTGGCAATCAATTCGTAGAACCGCCTGACGACATCATCCCTGTTTGCCAGCTGACTTCTCGATTTCTGTGAATACATCCGCAGGACACCTTCTTCAGAAAGCCGGTGACCCAGTTTCTCCTGCAAAACAGCTTTCTGCCCATCATCCAGCAAAGCAGAATCAGGAATCCGAAAATGGATTTCAACCCTGGTTTCCGTTTTGTTCACATGCTGTCCACCTTTCCCGCTGCTCCGCGAAGTCTTGAACTCAAGCTCCTGCTCAAGTTCAGGCAAACCAAATAAATCGCTCAGGATTGACATCGGGTTAAGGTTTTCTGGCAAATTAACGGCAATAATTCCTATTCTGAAAAGAATGTAAAGAATTTCAACAAAAAAAGGGCCTAAGCGGCCCGGGAAATGATTTTGCAGTAAATCCGTGCAGACAGCAGGATCAATTGGCTGCTTTCTTGATGCTGCAGCCGACAGCTTTAGTAAAGTCAACGGCAGGCTTTTCGCCTTTCATCAGGGCATTCAGGGCTTCTTCAAGATACCGGTTTTTTACGGCCCCGGCATCCTGATGGTTGTCATCAATGGCTCCGATATAAGCCACTTTTAATCCGTCATTTTCTTTATTCAGAAGGTAAACATGCGGAGTGCGGGTGGCACCATAAGCCGGATAAGCTTTCTGACCTTCATCAATCAGATATGGAAAGGTAAAGCCCTTATCAACCGCACGCTTTTTCATTTCATCAAAACTGTCGGCGGGAACCTGAACCGGATCGTTGGGATTAATGGCGATTACCGGATAACCCAGCTCTTTGTATTTCAGGTCAATTTCGATGATACGGTCTTCATAAGCCACCGAGAATGGGCAATGATTGCAGGTAAAAATTACAATAAAACCCTTTGCGGAAGCATAATCACTCATGGAAACGTATTTCCCGTCGATGTTTTTCAGTTTGAAATCCGTCGCTTTGTCGCCTACCTTATATCCCTGGGCAATAGCCGGAAGTGAAAATAAAAGTGCCAGCAACGGCAGAAGCATTATTTTTCTCATTTGTTTTCAAGTTTTTGTTTAACAATTTGTTCCAATTCTTCGTAAGTAAAACTCTTTTCGTAAAAATCCACCGATTGTCCGTTATAAACAAGTGTAGCCGGCAAGGCACCTGACCACGCGGGATTCACCTGACTTATCCAGGAGTTTGCATCGGGATCGTTAAGAACAATCACTTCCGGGGTAAGCTGGTGTTTTTGGATGAAGGGTTTCAGTCTGCTGTCGATATGATTGACAAAATCAAGGCTGACCAGAAGGACTTTTACCCCCCGACCGGCAAATTGATCATGAATCTTTTGAAAATAGGGCATTTCCTTTACACAGGGCAAACACCAGGTAGCCCAGAAGTTGACCACATAGGTGGTGTCATTATTCTTTTCAAGATAAGGTTTAAGCTGCTGGTAATCTACCACCCGGATATCCTGGGCAGACAGGGTCATCACAGACAAAACGAGTAATATGGCAGCAAAAAATGTCTTCATCTTACAACAAATCAAGTTGTTGTAAAACGTGCTTCAATCCCGTTTGTTCAATCAGGAGCGGAATTTACCTGGAATATACAGGCAGACCATCAATATAGGTAGCATAAACCTTTGCCAGGGGAATTTCTTTTTCGGGCACTACCATAATGTCTCTGTCCAGAATAACGAAATCGGCGTTTTTCCCCGGTTCCAGGCTTCCTCGGCGGTTTTCTTCAAAGCAGGCTTTGGCAGCCCATATGGTGATGGACCGGAGGGCTTCTTCCCGGGTCAGGGCGTTCTCACGCTGGAAACCCTTTGGAGGATTGCCTTTCATATCTTTTCGTGCTACGGATGCATAAAATGTATTTACCGGGCTTATCCCTTCAATAGGAAAATCAGTGCCATTGGGGATCCAGCCGTTTTCTGAAAGAAGCTTACGGTAAGCATAGGCATTTTTTAGCCTTTTGCTACCCAGGCGCTGACCGGCCCATCCCATGTCAGAAGTTGCATGGGTTGCCTGTATTGAAGGAATGATGGCAAATTCGCCAAACTTACCAATATCATCAGGGTCTACAATCTGCGCATGTTCAACCCTCCACCTCAGGTCATTCTCAGGAAGGAGATAATTACTGTAAACATCAAGCACCATGCGTACCGCTGAATCGCCAATGGCATGCGTATTAACCTGATAACCCTTGTCGTATGCCATCAGGCAGATGCGGCCTAGTTCTTCAGGAGTAATGGTCATTATCCCGTAGTTTCCGGGCTGATCACTATAAGGCTCGAGCAGACAGGCGCCGCGCGACCCCAGCGCGCCGTCGGCATACATCTTGACTGAACGGATACTGAGTTTGGGTTTCACCCTTACACCCTTTTTCAGAAACCGGTTGATATTCTCCTCATTTGGCGTAATCATGGCATAAACAGCCATTTTAAGTTCGTTCTCAGAGTGCAGGCTGTCGATAAAATCAATGGTCGTTGCATCGAGACCGGCATCTGCCACCATGGTCAATCCCACACTATGACAATTCAGCGCAGCCTCTTTCATCATCATGGTCAACTCATTACCGGCAGGAACCGGTACCATTTCCCTGAAAAGGTCAGCATATGATTCCAGAAAAATGCCGGTAAAACGGCCATCCTTCACAAAAGCTACCTTTCTGTCAGGAATGCTGTCGGGAGTCAGCCCGGAAAGCTTAATGGCAGCATCGTTAACAAGTACGGCATGCCCATCAATCCTCACCAATACAACAGGTATGTCGGGAAATAAACGGTTAAGCTCTTCATTATCAGGGAAAGACCTGCCAGGCCAACGATTCTGATCCCATCCCCTTCCTGCCAGCCAAACCGAGGGATACTCCTCATTTTGCTTCTGAAGAATTTCGAGCAATTGCTCAAAGGAATTTGAATAACTGAGATCGGCATACTGCTTTTGAAGGGCGTAGCCGTAAAAATGGCAGTGCGCATCAATGAATCCGGGAAATACAGCCCGGCCACCGGCATTGAAAACAGAATCCGCATTGAAATTCTCACGGATATACCGGTCGTCGCCAAGCGCCAGGACTTTTCCCCTGGACACTGCCATGGCGGTATAAATAGTAAAACCACTGTCAGCAGTGTAAATCACAG
>JABNAD010000546.1_pt1 | contig 20788 bp, 21 predicted proteins | sample 7240381 | NCBI WGS metagenome assembly JABNAD01 (sample SAMN11332834, study PRJNA596920) | anaerobic digester metagenome | biome: digested sludge; isolation source: digested sewage sludge-derived enrichment culture grown on H2/CO2 | place: Germany: Goettingen
CACCGCGGTCGAGCAACAACTCCATCGCCGGCGGGACGAGGCGGAGGCAGCAGACGATAGAGAAGTTCGCCGGGGGACTCGCTGCGATGGCTGCTGCCACCGTGGGAGCGGTCGTCTCGAAACCGACCGAGATGAAAACGACCTCCTTTTCGGTCTTCTCGGCGATCTCGACAGCCTTGTGCACCCCCTGGACCACCCTGACATCGCCCCCGCACGACTCAAGCGAACCGTGCGTTCCCGGCACCCGGAGCAGGTCCCCGTAGGTCGCGACAATGCAGCCCTTCTTGGCAAGCGCAATCGCCGCGTCGATCTCGCCCTGCGGAGTTATGCAGACCGGGCAACCGGGCCCCATGACGATGCGAAGGCCTTTCGGGAGCACGGACCGAAGCCCGTGACGTGCAATGGCGGCCTCGTGAGTTCCACAGATGTGCATAAAACTCAGGTCGCGTCCAACCGCAGTGACGGCCTCTTCGAGGGCCTGCGCCATCTCTCTCGTGACTGCCATAACTCCTAGATTTTTTACGTGCAGGGCCATAAGTTGTGGTATCCGATGCTGACAGACCTGGTGCTGGCTACGGCCCTGGTGCTCGCTGGCGTGGCACTCGCTCTGGCCGCCTATACCTATAGCGGGCGGTTGGAGCGCCAGATCGAAGATCGGGAAAGCTCGGGCGTGCGAATCTTCTCGGTCGTCCTGGTTGCCCTTCGAAGGCCAGTCCTGATCGGGATCGCCGCCGCATCGATCTACCTTGCCGTGCGGTACGTGCTGGAACTCCACCTGGATTATCCCTGGCTCAACGACCAGCGGTACCCTGTGGCGGTCGCGATCCTCCTCGTCACCTGGGGAATCGCGAACATCCTCTCACGCCTCACCTCGCAGTATGGGCATGAATTCATGCAACGTGCGGGGGAGGAGTATGACCCCCGCCTGCTCGATCTCCTTGCGGTCGGAGTCCGGTATCTCGTCTGGTTCATCGCGGTCCTGTACCTCCTCAGCTATCTCGACGTCTCGATAACACCACTCATCGCAGGTGCCGGTATCGCCGGAATCGCGGTCGCCCTTGCCGCCCAGGACGTCCTCTCGAACTTGCTCGGAGGCGTCATCATCGTCCTGGACCGTCCGCTCAGCATTGGGGACAAGGTGCGGGTGGACCCGTATACTGGGAACGTGGTCAGGATAGGGCTGCGCTCGACCCGCATACGGACCGCCGACGGGCTGATCGTGACCATCCCGAACTCGCGGATAACGTCGAACATCGTGGTCAACTTTTCGACCGGGGATCCGAGGACGATCATCCTGGTCCCCGTGACCGTCGACAACTCGTCATCTGTGGAGAGGAACAGGACCGTCCTCCAGGGGATCCTCGATCAGGTCTCGGTTGGGGCGCCTCCGGCCTGGGAGCTCGGAGAGACGTCGGTCCTGCTAAGCGAAATCAGCCGGTTCGGCCCGGTGTTCTTGTTGAAGGTCCGCGTCCGGGAGGAGGTTGACCAGAACGCGGTGAGGGACCTCGTCCTATCGGGGGTCGCACAGGCGGTCTGGGAGAGGAGAATTATCGTTCCGATCTCCCCGGGTTACCGCGACAACCTGGACAGCTCGGATAAAAGCGCACCCGGCATCATCAACCGGTTCGAACCCTGATCCTGTCGAGATGCTGGGGGTCTCCCCGGATATTCCGGGCGATCCTTTCCGCCCTCGAGAGTGCGGTTCGGATCCCTTCGACAAGCACCTCTTTGAGGGCGGTAAGTGGATCCTTCGGAGTGGGCGGAACAGCCGTGGTTCGAACTACAACCGGGAGGGTTGCTGTGGGGCTCCAGGGTTGCTCCTTGGTCACGCTCACAGTGATGGTCGGTGATGCGGTCTCAGGGGGCATAAATCCAATCCGAGTGTCGATCTCCTGTTGAGTTCCGGAATAGACCCCGATGAAACCCGGGGTCGTGAACCAGCAGCGTCCAGTCTCATCCAGGAAGACCATTCGCACGTTCGAAGAGACGCCGAGCCCGTCCTTCCGTTCGAGCAGGGCCACCAGTTCTCCATCTCGCCAGCCCACGAGACCCCCATCGGTAGCGCACCAGAGCGTTCCGTCGGTAGCAGCGCAGCAGTCGTTGAAGCGAGTGATGGTCGGTCGAATCCGGTTCGCCCTCACCACCTCGCGGAAGCCACGGTCCGGGTCATGGTGCACAATCAGGCTCTCGTTGAACGCGTAGCAACCCCCGAGGGGGTCTGGGCGCACCCCGGTGAGCAGGCTATATCGCGACCCTGTCTTTTCCACGGGCGAGAACCGGATCGGGTCCACGTGGTCCACGACCTCCCAGAGCCCTCCGTCCATCGATCCGACCACAAGCCGGTCGAACCTGGCATCGACCGCCAAGCTCGCGACCGAGTGGCAACCGAGCCCACTGGAACCGAAGGGGCGGAACCAGGTCCAGGTTCCGTCCCTGAAACGGTGAACTCCCGATGAACCTGTGGCTACGAAAAGATCATCTCCCCAGCGTTGGAGGTCCCGAATGACCGGATCTTTTAAAAGCGCGACATCTGAAAAGATTTCGAAGTAGTGACCGTCGAATCTCTGAAGGCCTCGCCCGTACCCGATCCAGAAGTCTCCCCTGGCGTCGTATTCGACCGCGAGCACCATGTCACTGAGGAGGCCGAGGCTCGCGTTTGATGGATGGGCATGAAATCGCTGCCATCCATCCCCAGAATAGTATGAGATCCCGTTATCGGTCGCGAAGACCACACTTCCCCCTGGCCCATTCACCGCATCGAGGACCCGGTCCGAGGTGCAGGTATCCGAGGCGGGCTCGAAGAGAAGGGTGCCCGCCGATACCGGTGCGGCGAACACCAGGATGAGCAGGATCAGAGATCGCAGCACGTTCCATCAGCCCGCTTGACCGTGACTCGACCCCCCTCAAGGGGAGTGAAGACGACCGAGCGACCCACGTTACCACCGGTAAGCTCCGCGACGACCCGGATCCCTGCATTGTCCAGCAGGCTCTTGAGGGAGCGGGTGTTTCGGTCACCGATGTTCAGGTTCCCGCTGAATTGCGCGAACATGCTCGCCCCCCCCACGAGCTTCGCAACGACCTTCTGTCGTCGGCATCCCTTTCCAACCATGCCGTCGACGAGGAGAGGGACCGCGGTGTCCGCATACTTGCCTGGCCGATCGGTTCGCCCGTGCGAATCGGGGAGCATCACATGGGCCATCGAACCAAAAGCTCTCTGGGGGTCATAGAGGATCAGGGCGACACATGAACCAAGACCGATCGTCGCCATCGGATCCTGCCCGATGCAGTACTCTCCGATACCCACGATCGCTGCTCTGCCCTCGTAGAAATGGGAAGAACTCATCAGACCTCTTACATCGGCCCGACAACCTTCTCTAGCAGCCGGAGGATATCGACCAAGGTCCGCGTGTCGGGCAGGAAGAGGATGTCGGAGTTCACCATGTGCTCCTCGTCCATCAGCTCCGTGCGGAACAGGATCACCTCATCGATGTCGGCATCCATCGTCGCGAGCAGGGACGACATCCCCGCATGAGCCATGTCGATCGCCATGTCGGGCGGTGACGGGAGCATGACGATACCGAGGAGCATCGCCGTCCCGTCAAGGAAGGCCGAGATCATAATGTTCCCGATCTCGAGGAGCGCCGACTGATCCATCTCCCCGAACTCCCGATCGGTGTCGGTCATGCCGAGCATCGTGTTGGTGAGGCGGAGCGCCGACTCTCGCGAAACCAGGAGAACGATGTAGCCCCCGGGTTCGAGCTCACCCTGGAGCTGGAAAACCACCATAGCCGAGTACTCGTCCCCGATATAATCACAGATCTGGCCGATATCGACCACCTGGACATCAGGGACCGACATATTGATCTGGCACATCAGCATCTGGGACAGGGTTGTCGCGGCGTGCGCCGCCCCGATGTTCCCGAGTTCCCTGATGGCGTCCAGCTGTACTTCAGTCAATTGCATAGTACCAACACCTCTAGACCATGGTATTCACATCGACCACCGGTACGACGTCACCATCCCCGAGGATGGTGACGCCGCTCACGCCACGAGAGCTACCGATCAGTCGGTTCAGGGGTTTTACGACAACTTCCTGCTGACCTTCCACGAGGTCGAGCGGAACTCCGCACTTCTGATCCTGATACTGGACCACCAGTATGATGCCCCCGCTCACCGGAGCTCCGAACATATCGTCGAGCCGATAGATGGGCAAAACCTCGTCACGCAGCAGGATCGCCTCGTTCGAGCCGATTCGGTGAATGGAGTCTACGGCGAGCGAAGCCACCTCGATCACGCTGTTGATCGGGATTGCGATTCGCCGCGAGTTGATCCGGACGATCATGACCTGGATGATCGCCATCGTGGGGGGAAGCATCAGTTCAAACCGGGTGCCCTCGCCTGGAACAGAACTGACCTTCACCGAGCCTTTCAGGGCTTCGATTGAAGACTTGACAACATCCAGGCCCACTCCGCGCCCACTGATATCGGTGATCTTCTCGGCGGTGGAGAAACCGGGCTGAAAGAGGAATGCGACCACCTCGTCGTCGGAGAGGAGCGCCGCCGCTTCAGACGTTGTGAGACCCCGCTCGACCGCCTTCTTCCTGACCCGCTCAACATCGATCCCCGCCCCGTCGTCCGCCAGCTCAATGACAACATTGTCACGGTCCCGGTGCGCTGATAGTCGGAGCTTCCCGACTCGCCGTTTTCCTGCCCGCTCCCGCGTATCAGGGAGTTCGATCCCGTGGTTGATGCCGTTCCGGATTAGGTGGAGGAGAGGGTCCGAGAGGCCATCCATCACGGAGCGATCCAGCTCCGTCTCACCGCCCTCGATCAGGAACTCAACCTCCTTTTCGTCATGCTTGGCAACGTCCCGGACGACACGGGGAAAACGGTTGAAGATCTGGTTGAGAGGGATCATCCGGATGAGCATCATCAGGTTCTGCAGTTCGGAGACGGAACGCTCAACCACGCTGATCGCTTCGTCCATCTCCTTGATCCGGTGCAGTTCCGCGATCTGCTTGAGCCTCCCCCGGTTGATCACAAGATCCTCGACCAGGTTCATGATGTGATCGAGCTGGTGAATGTCGACGCGGATGTTCTTGATCTCGCGTCCTTTCTCCCTCTCGCGTTCGCGTGTCCGCCGATCGTCCTCGTCTCGGACGCCAGACGGGCAGACCGGGGCGATCACGTCCGGAGTCTCCTCGATCTTCGAGTCGAATGATGATACGGTGACCTCGGCGATCTCGGTTCCGGAGGCGGCGATTTGGAGCGCCTCTTGCCCTGCGTCACTCGCGATCTCCACCATGAGGTCCCGCTGGAAGGACCCCTCGTCGATCGCCTGGCGGGACGGCGTCGTCGAGAGCACGGTTCCCAGGGCATCGAGGTTGGTGAGCACGAGCATCGCTCGGACATCGGCCATTGCGGACTCCTCGCTCACCCGCACATGGACACTATATACTGGTCGATCGCCGAAATCAACCGGATCGATGGACGAAGGCCCTGGATCAGGTCCAGGCATGGGGGATGAGAGGTCTGGTCCGGTTGCGACGCTCAAGGACCTGGTGTCGGCCCCGAGGTCCACCCATTTCCTGAGCAGGTCGACGAGCTGGCCCGTGTCGCCGTGGTGTCCCGGCCCTCCCGTCTCGATCCCATCGACCATCTCTTCGATCACGTCCGTGCACGTGAGGAGGAGATCCACGACAGGCTGCGAGACATCCAAAGTGTGGGCACGGATCAGGGAGAGGACGTCCTCCATCGAATGGCAGAGCCGCTCGGGTTCGTCAAAACCCATTGAAGCTGAAGCGCCTTTCAAGGTGTGCACGGCGCGAAAGATCTCGTCGATGGCGGTCTCGTCGACACCCTGTTCGAGCACGAGCAGGGACTTGACGATCGTCTCATGATTCTCGCGGGACTCTGCAACGAACAGACCCCTGTACGCTTCGAACTCAGACATCTCACCCCTCCATCCGTGCAACCGCGCGCTCTATCTCGCGGGCGATTCGACTGAGCGGGACGACCTGGTCGACCGCCTTCCTTTCGAGGGCTGACCGGGCCATACCGTAGACCAGGCAGTCCTCCTCCGCACAGACAAAGGTCGAACCCCCTGCCTGTTTGACTGCCAGGGCACCCGCCCCGGCGTCATTTCCCATACCCGACAGAACAACTGCAATCGCGTTCGGACCGAATACCTGGGCACCTGAAACAAATGTCCGATCGACTGCCGGTCGGACACCGTGTTCCGGCGACGCCGAGGAGTGAACGACCTTGCCCGAGCGCCGCCCTGCTGGGTCCACGGACCCGGTGACCACCGTGTGGAATCCCGCCTTCGAGACGAGTATCCGCCCTCGTGTCAGCGGATCGCCTGAGGACGTCTCGGCGATCGGAAGACCGGAGAGCCGGCGAAACCGTTCGGCAAGCGCCGCAGTAAACCCGACTGGCATGTGCTGGGTGACGATTACCGCCGCTTCCAGGTCTGGTGAGAGTTCGGAGAGGACCCGGTCGAGCTGCTGGGGACCACCCGCAGAGGATCCGATCATGACCAGACGCGTGGCAGTCTCGTCTCCAGGCTGCCGTGTGGATGTGGGGCGCTTTGTTGGCCTGTAACGGACCAGGTGGCGGACTTTCGCCAGGAGGTCATCGGTGATCCCCCGCACCTCGCTGATCCCCTTTGGCTTGAAAAGGAAGTCATTGGCACCGAGTTCCATGGCACGGCGGGTCATCTCGGCATCACGGGTTGTCAACGAGCTGAGCATCAGCACCTTTGGTCGGCTCTCCCGGGTTGCGAGGGTTTCAAGGACCTCGATCCCGGTCATCCTCGGCATCTCGATGTCGAGTGTGACGAGGTCAGGGGCGAGGGAATTGATCTTTTCGATGGCGTCCACTCCGTCGACCGCCGTGCCGACCACCTCAATATCGGGATCACGGGAGAGGATATCCTTGATGACGGTCCGCATGAAGACGGAGTCATCGACGACAAGGACGCGCATCTGCACTCAGGATGCCAGGACGTTCTTTACCTCTTCCAGAACCTTCGGAGCCTGGAACGGCTTGACGATATATCCCCGGGCGCCGGTCTTGATCGCCAGTTTGACCATCTGTTCCTGGCCCACTGCCGTGCACATCACTACCTTCGCATTCGGGTCGAACTGGCGGATTCCTTTCAGGGACTCGATCCCGTTCATCTTCGGCATGACCACGTCCATCGTCACCAGGTCCGGTTTGAGTTCCTTGTACTTCGCAATCCCCTCTTCTCCGTCTGCCGCCTCGCCGACGATCGTATGACCGCCGGAGAAGAGTATGTTTTTTAGGAGAGTCCGCATAAAGAGGGTGTCATCGACGATCAGAATCCTTCCCATGGGGCACCTGATCATAGTTTGAGTCGAAGGTGTATAAAGAAATGATGTGAATGAATAAACGAAGAATTTCTGTTTTTATTGTTTTGTTGCATCAGCAATGTATTTGATCCCCTTGGTGGTCAGTTTGACCTCCCGGCGGACCTCCACCACCTCGGCGATCCCCAGGTTGAGCAACTTATCGTAGATCGTGTTCAGGCGCTTATTGTTGACCGAGAGCATGCTGATGATCGCCGACGAGTCCATACCGGAATAGACGAGCATCGCCACCTGCTGGTCGTACTCATCGAGTTCGTCACCCTTCATCTCCATGCTCTTCGTCGCATCGGTCAGGAAATTGAAGAGGATCTGGAGGGTGGATATGGGACAGAGCACGAAACTGGTCACAACCTCGCCCGCGTCGACGTGATCAATCTTGACCACGTCCGACTGTCGGCCCTGGACCTCTTTCTTGGTCAGCTCGATGTCCGCGACATCGAGAAGCGGGATACAGACCTGTTTTCCCGCAGAGGCAAACCAGATACCGGTCCGCACCACGACGATCGAACCCTTCTCCCACTGTGCATCGGTGACAAGGACACCCCCCCGTACCGCAGGAGAGAGGAAGTACGCGTTTAGTCGATATCCATTGCAATGCGTCAGGATCAGCCGACGCATGACCGCAATAACCTTCTCGACGGTCAGTATGCGATAGACGGACTCGGGCTCCCCTTTGACCGTCACGACGAGCAGGTTCTTGCGTTCCTCGAGGTTGACCACGTCTCGAAATGGCACCTTTCGGTTGACCGGGGCAGGGATGACCATATGGTCCTCGTCGATGGCGAGCCGTATCCCAACCCAGGCGCCGTTCTGTTCGATCTTGACCGGTACTTCCTTCATGTCCCTCGTCGTTGAATCTCTCTATTGGATGAGGTGAGATATAGGGTCTTTGAAACGAGCTGGTCCCGAACAGGTCAGGAGTCGGGAGGCTCGCTCTTGGCCGTATCGGTCGCCCCCCCGATGAGAGTTATGACCTCTTCGAGGTCGGTGATAAGCTCGTCCGCACCGACGTGAACATCTTTCAGGTCCCGCAGGAGAGAGAGGTCCTGCTTGACCCGAACCTTCTTCGAATCGCTCGCTAGGAGAGAGAGCATGTCTCTCTCGCTTCCTGTCGCACCGGCAGCGAAGGCAGCCATTTCGTCGTTGGAACTCGCCTTCGCCTCGTCGCCTGGTGGCAGCGATCCCATATCAGGTATGTCAAGCGGAGGCGTGGAATCGCCATCCGTGCCCAGGAGAGACTCCACCCCGGGTGTCTCGGATAGCGCAGCCATCTCACCGGCATCGATCTCGAGGCCGTCGAGTTCGGAGTCAGCAAAATCCGACTCATCGAGGCTGGAAAGTTCGTTCTCGATCTCGTCGATCCCTTCCAGGTCCGTGAACTCTTCCAGGTCACTCGCGTGATCGGCCAGGATGGCGGCGGCTGCATCCTCAAAGGCGTCCTCTCCCTCAGGCAGGGAATCGATATCCAGCTCGGGGAGGGAAGGAGCGGGGGAGGTGGGACCAGCGGTGGGAGTATCGTCGAATGATGAGACATCGAGATCGTCGAGATCCTCAAGGTCGCCAAGAAGGTCCCCCTGCAGTTCGTCATCCGAGAGAGAGAGGAAGGGATCGTCCGATGGGCGCCCCGCGCTCGAAGCCGAACCTGCGCCGCCGAGAGTCGTTTCTGCCTGAGGAGGAGGCGAAGCTGCGGCGACTCTCTTCTCTGTCTCTGCGGCAGCGACTGCATTCTCAACTGCCTTCGATCGCTTCTCCCTGCCGGCCCGAAGATTTTTTAAGCTTTCGCTGAATCCCGCGAAGAGAGGACGACGTTCCGGCTTCTTTCCAGAGGGGGCCTCATCTGCGGTGTTTCCCTTACTCCTTCGAAAGAGGGAGACGCGCGAGCTCTTTTCAGGTTTTTCGGTAGGCTCGGAACCGGCTGCCGGCGGGCGGCGCAGGCGCGATGTGACGGAACGAAGGTCGGTTGCTGTGATGGCCCCAGTCAGTGCAAGAAACAGAATGCCAACGATCACGAGGACCAAGAGCATCCAGAGTACCGGTATGTCGAAGAAGACAAGGACCAGGCCTACAGCGAGTGTCGCTACGAAGAGAAATGCCCGCCTCTGACCGTCGTTCATACGTTGGTCGCCCCCGCCTGTGCAATCTGAGTCAGCACGTCGACAGAGAAGAACAACCCAACGACGATCGGTACCACGAGATAGATGATCCCCGAGAGCGAGAAGAAGAGCATCGAATAGAAATAGTACATGTACCGATCTCCGCCGCCCACGATCCTGGCTGCGATCACATTCGCAATCGTCAGGATCAGCATGATGATCACGACGTACGCGGTCATCTGCTCCTTCGGGAAGTTAACGAACATATTGAGCGATCCGGAGAGAAAAGCGTTTCCGGCCATCGAATTGGCGTCGCCTGATCCGCCACCCGCCGAAGCAGCTGCCTCCTGGAACTGCTTCATCATGTCCGCGACTGCCGTCGTCAGGACGGTCATGATATTGTAGAGAGAGACGAAGATGGCGATCATCGCGGCGTGCATCGGGACGAGAAGGACGATAAAGGACCGGGAGAACATGTCCTTCTTCTCGCGGAGCAGGACCATCTCCAGCATCGAGTGGCCCACGACCTTCCCGATGTCTCCGGCAGGTCCGCCCATACTGACCGTGTCGCGGAAGATGTTCAGGAACTTATAGATGAGGTTCGATCCGGACTCACCGATGAAACGCTCCCAGATCGCGTCCTCATCGAGACCGATATTCATCTTGGAGTAGACCGATCGGATAAGCGGATCGAGCGCGACAAGAGACTTCTTGTCCACCTGCCCGAGGGCGAGGACCATGGTCGCCCCCTGCCCCTGTATCACGGCCCCAAGAGAACGAATGAAGACCGAGAAGTCTGCATCCCGGAGGGTGATGTTTGCGTCGTCGATGAACCCGAGCACACCGAGCGGGGCGATCATCAGCCCTGCAAAGAGGCAGATCACCCCCGCGTTAACCCCAAGCAGCCAGAGTACGATAGAGATGATCACCACAGCGGGCACGAGCACACGTTCCATGCGGTAGATCAGCGTCTGCTCACGGGAGAGCCAGGTGTTGAGGCCATGAGATTTCGGGTCGTCAGGGACCGATTGGTACATCAGGGTGATCCCGAAGATACTGATCCCGAGGATCAGGAGGTAGGACATGTTGAGGGTGTTGTCGATCCCTTCAGGCGCGTAGATCGCGATCGAGATCATGATAGTGACTGCAATCACTGTCCCGGAGAGCAGCATCGCGATATAGGCGTCCCCCCATTTCCTGAGGAGTTCGAATCCCTGCTCGATGTTGGAACGGTACACGTTCCGTGTCGTCTCGAGTTCATTCGAGAGGAATTCGTCGTCCGGTACCCCGGCGTCTATCGAATTGGAGAACCGGTTCAGCAGGTTCTGGACCATCTGGTTCTTGGTCCGGTCTGCAACGACCTCCAGCGCTTCCTTGTAGGAATAGTTCCAGCGGACAACGAGGTTGTCGACCTTGGCGACATAGCGAGCTGAGAGATACTCCTCCCGCTGTGATGCACTTCCAAAGATCTCTGGGCGAGTCGCCCTCGCCAGGGCAAGCGAGGTCATGTAGGTGATCATGAAGAGGAGATCGGCGGGGAGTTTCTTGCCTTCAACGAGCTGGCTGTACCTCTCCCGAAACGTCCGATATACCTGTCCGATGATCCCCTCACCATGGATCTGCGTCAGGAATCTGTTTGTGACCGTCTCAAACAAGGGATACTACCCTCCGATCTGGAGCAGACCCTGCTTCTTGATCTTGGTGATCATGTGAAAGAGGTCCCAGAACTGCGTATACCCTGCCTTATGAAGCCGCTCGAGGATTCGAGCTCGCTTCTCGACCTCTTCGTAGATCTCAGCCCTCCGGTGCTCGGGAAGACCGAGCATTGTTGCGATCTTATCCTCGAGGAGATAGCTGGACCCTTTCCCCGACCAGGTAAATGTGTCCGTGACCGGTTCCCAGACGAACATCGCGACGAACGAGAAACCACCGGTCTCCGGGTTGAAGCCGACCAGTTCGTTGATGGATAGCATGCGGCGGACCAGGGAGCCATCGGGGCGCCGCACCGCCGACTGAATGATGACCAGGTTCAGGTTGTCGACATATGTCTTCGGGATATTGATCGGGTCCCCGCAGAGTCGCTGGATCAACTTCTCAACCGAGGAGGCGTGGAATGTCGACATCACAGGGTGACCGGTCTGCATCGCCCCGAAAGCGACCGACCCTTCGGTCCCTCGGATCTCACCAACGAGGATCTGGTTTGGCCGTTGCCGGAGCGCGGCTTTGAGAAGATCGAACATGGTAACCCCCCCTTCCCCAGTCCCCTCGCCGGTCCCTTTCGCAAGGGCGACCTCTCGCGTCCAGTTCCGGTGGGGCACCGTCAACTCGGGCGTGTCCTCGATGGTCACGATCTTGTTCTCCGGGGGAATGAAGGTCGTAATGGCGTTGAGGGTCGTGGTCTTGCCCGACGCCGTCTCGCCTGAGACAAAGAGTGACATGCCGTACTCGATGCAGAGCCAGAGATAGGCTGCGACGTTGTAGTCGCAAGCATTCGAATCGATCACCTGGAGGATCGAGAGGGGGACCTCGTTCACCTTTCGGATCGTGAAGTTCGAGCCATGCTTGGAGACATCCGTTCCATATACGATATTGATACGGGAGCCGTCGAGGAGGGTGGCATCAACGATCGGATTCCGGTAGTTGATGGGCCGCTTGATCTTCTCGGCCATCTTGAGCACGAACCAGTCCAGTTCGTCCGACCGGGTGAACTCGATCACCGATTTGAGCCCCTTGAAGACCTTGTGTTCGATGAAGATGGGACCGACCCCATCACAGGTGATGTCCTCGATGTAGGAGTCACTCAGGAACGGTTTGAGCACCCCCATCTCGATCTTATCACGGACGAGCAGGTACTCGATCGCCCGGAACTCCGACGGAGTGAGGATCACCCGTCCGTCCGGCGTCTGCGGGACGTTTAAAATGTCACTGCGCCGCGACTCCTTTTTCTTGGCGGTGAAGTCCGTATTCAGAAACGTCATAAGGCGTCCCATCGTCCCGGCACTTCGGGGGGCTTCCGGTGCCGCCTCCCCCCCCTCGATGACGCCGTTTCGGTTGATGGCGGTGATCCGGGAGAGCATGGACTTGAGAACCTCCGTCCGTTCCTTCTCGGTGGCGGGATCGGTCTCGAGCGCATCTATGAGGTCGATCATCTTGTACTCGAGAGCCGGAACGAACTGGTTGACCGAAGAGAGGAACGACGGCTCGATCGGAATATAGTAATTACGAACGTCGTTGGGGTCCTGGAGGATGTGAATAAAGATGTTCTCGGTTACCGGGTAGATCAGATTCGGGTTCTTCATCCCCTTCAGGTCCTTCTTCAATTCGGAGAGGAAGAGGGGGATGCCGTAGGTGTTGACGGGCAGAATGTGGAGATATTCGAGCAGGTGCGGCGCCTGCTTAACGTACTCCTTCGCATTTGCAGGAAGCATTCGGTAGAGGGCCGACGACTCGACGTTGTTGAACCAGTCGGTCCTGTCGTCGACCGGTTCAGGTTTGAATGGCAGGTTGGCTGCCATCGTGAGGGTGGGCATCGCTCAGACCTTCGCAAACGACATCGGGATGACTTTCATCCCATATCCCGGGTGGACCTCGAACGAAACCAGGTTCCCGGTCGTCCGTCGAGCGCCCCGGACCTTCTGAACCTCGAGCACCATGACGTACTTGGTTCCGAGCAGGGACTTCTTCATGAAGAGGTGAGCATCAGAGATTGACCTGATCCGGACCAGCGAGTCCTCCTCGAAGGCGTAGGTGTGCAGCGTGATCAGGATTGTCTTTCCATGGTCGACCAGGTTCTTGCAGCTCGTAAAGAATGAGAGGATCATATTGGTCTCGGCGTACTCGGAGAAGAGAGTGAGCGAGTCGATCACGATCACCTCTGCCCGGCTGTTCCGGATGTAATCGATTAGACGGGCAAGAATGCCCTCCATCTGCTCTTCGCTCCACTCGAAACCGACGATGTTGAGGGGAAAGACCCGGAGATAGCCCCAGGAGAAATAGTCGGAGATGTCGAGAGACATCGACTCCATCTGCTTGATGAACGACTTCGTCGTATTCTCCGTTGTGAAGAGGTCCACGTTCTTCGAGGACTTGAGACCGCCCCAGATGATCTGCTGTGTCAGGACGGACTTTCCTGTGTCGTTCTCACCCTCGATCAGGGTGAGAGAGCCGAGCGGGATCCCGTCGGCGATCTTCTTGTCGAGTTCGTTGTTGCCGGTCGAAAGGACATCTCTGTCCTCCCCGCCCAGAATATCCCCGATTCCCATGCTTCCTCCTCTCAGACCGCCAGTTCGGCTGTCGCGCCGTTGCCGGCAACCACCTTTATCCAGTGAAGTTCATCGCCGTACGGGGCCGTCATCAGGAGCGCTTCCCCTGGGTCGAGCTCCCCGATGTGAACCCTTTCCGGTTCATCTCCCTGGTAGATCCCGAGCAGAGACCACGCAGGATCAGCCCCTGATGAAGAATGATGGTACAGAAGAGGAGTGGTCGCACCATCGCCGACGTAAAGGTCCATGTGCGTAAAGTTGCCGATGACGACCGATCCCGTGTTGTTCAGGGTCACTCCAACATACCCATCTACCAGTGAGTGACCTGTGATCTCGATCGCCGTATGCAGCCGGTCGTCCTGGAGATGGGTCACCTCGGTCTGGGTCAGGGTCGCCGTCTCGACGGTTGTCAGCATCCCCCCAACAAGTACATACGAGATATAGATCAGGAGCATCGCCCCGATCGCCGCACCGATCAGTTCTCCAACCGCCATGAACCCTAACTCACCGTGAACTCCAAGGTGCGCCAGACGCCCGATGGGAGGACGAACTGGACATAGACCGGCATGCTCCTCGTAAAAGGACCCCCGTTATCCGTCTTCGCCGTGATCTCAAGCGTCTCGCCGGGGTCCCAGTATCCGTTGGTGTCTCCCCCGGCAGTCTCGTAATACCACTGATTCAGGCCGATCGCGGAGTTGCATTCGAGCCGGTCAAAGTCCCCGACCTTACCCAGGAACAGGTCAGATTTTGGGATATCCGCATAGGGCATGCGGGCGACACCGACGTTCTTGATCCAGATCTGGGTATCCCCAGCCTCATTCATGAAGGTGTTCACGATCTTGATGTCTGTCCGCATCCGCTCGTCCGATTGGTGCGACGAAGAGAGAAACGTCCCCGCCATCTGGTAAACCACCGGGAAGACGGCGTTGATGAGGACACCTGCGGCGATGATCGAGGTGATCAGGAACATTGCGGTCGTAAACGTCTCACTCGACATGGCAACAGTCAGATTCGGTCGAGCAGGTTAATCCATTCATCGCTCCGGGGTACGTCGCGTGAGGGGTCGTCACCGGGTAGGGAGTCCTGCTGACGCCGGTCCATCAGCACCTCGATCATGTCACGGTCGAGCGTCAGGTCATTCGGAGAGATGATTCGATTCAACACGTAGAGCTCGGCAACGTATTCACCGGGGTCGATCTCATGGACCTCACCGAGGACACTGGGCATCAATCGAGCGATCTCCGAGACCTCGTCGCATGCTTCCCTGGTTATGTAGCCCATGGATCGGTAGGACTGGAGCATGGTTTCAAGACGGTCGTGACCGTACTTCTTGACCGCACGGTTTGTCCACTTGAAGAGGCGGTATGCCTTCTGCAACTGGATCCTCTCTGCGATACGCCCATCTCCAGGATCAGAATCAGGAACCGGTAGAGAGACATGCGCAACCGAAGAGACTGATGATGGGATCATCGCGGGCTGAGGAGTCGGCTGAGAACCGTGAGGGACGGGAGAAGGAAACAATGGTACCTGGGGGGCAACTGGAGTTCCGGAGTTCGATAGGGTGGAGGTGATCTGACCGGTAAGCTGTGCCTTGAGGGCATCGAGGAGCTGTCGATCGATGGGAGAGAGGGACGTGTCCTCGTCCTCGAACTTCTCCTCATCCCGGTGTCGCTGTCGCTTTTCTCCGTCCCTGTCCCTCTCCTTGGTGGAGGTACGGAGGGACTCTTCGCGGGCGTCGAGGGCTGCCTCTCGCGCCTCGAGAGCGCTCTCGTGCGCGTTAACCTGGTCATCACGAACAGTCTCCTTTCCTGCCCGACCAGACGAGGCAGTCGTCTCGGTGGTAAATGGATTGTCGATATCGTTCAGTCGCTCGCGGATATCAATCAAAAGGCGCTTGATCGATGTCTTGATCAGGTCCACCTCACGCTCGAGGTTCTGCAGTTTCACCTCGGGATCGTCCTCAGAGGCTGCAGACAGGATCTGGTCGACCTGCGACTGATTCACCGCCATGTGCGATACAATATTTTAGTTTTAGTTCAATAATCTTTCTCTCGAGGAAAAGCTAAATCAAGAATAATTACGTAAAAATTTTCGTCGAGGACGACCGGAAAGGTGTTTTTTCCAGGTTTTTTTTTCAAAATCGTCACATCCAGCAAGTTTTTAAAAAAGCGGCCCAATCGTGAACGATCGTGGCAACACGCCCCATGGATGAAGGATACCGCCGGTTCATCAGTTTTCGGGATGGACATAAGGGTGAGGCAGGCAGGGCAGAATCGGCTCGGACACGCCCACCCAGGCAACATCTGCCTTCCGACAGGTGCAGGCAGATTGCGCGCGGACAGCGAGCAGGCGAAGGAAGCGCAGGGTTGCCAGGCAGACACAGAAGGAGATGATGAAGATGGCTGGAAGACCGCGTGTGTCCATGGCATGGCCCGATGCCTTGAAAAAGACTGTCATGCTCACCCCCCTTTGCCGCGCTCTGCCCGGTATCATGGTCGTCGATGGATGCCATTGCCCTCACAGCCAGCATCGAGATGCCGCTCCCGAAACCGAACACCGGTGATACGAGAAGGAGAGCGCCGAAGCCTGAGAGACAGGAAACAGTACATATGGGACGGCAACGAGAGAACCCCCCCCACCGATCATGCGGATCGGCTTATTCCGATCAGCAAGTGGGGCCGATCATCGCTGGAGCAGAGAGGTGGTGAGCAACGAGATGATGATGACGATACCCATATCGGCGGTTGAAAAGTCGAAGAAGAGCGATGCGATCAGGGGAATGAAGACTATGAAGGTGCCGTTTGCGAACACGTTGATCAGTTGGAAAGAGACGACGGCACACATGACAGGATGCTTGAGCGCGCTTCCCTGCGCACTGAACGGACGCGGGCAGACCATTGATTCGGGAACCAGCACGAGACAGATGAGCAGTGCTGCGATCGATAAAGGGGCCATCGCCAGGAAGACGGCATCCATCCCTGTGACGGAGTTGATCACCCCGGCGACGAGCGGTCCGAGCCCCATTTCGAGACAGAGTGCCATGAAGAAGGTGCCGAGGTCCCGTCCCTCGGCACCGATCCGGGAAAAATCGGTGACGTTGACCAGCGCAATCGGGAGCACCAGGACTGACGCGAACCCGTGGACAACTCGGACCAGGTTGAAATCGGCAACAGAGCCGGCGACGAAATGGATGAATGAGAGTAGGGGATAGAGTGCGAGACCGACCACGATGAACCATGCGCGTTTCCTCCGATTCGAGAGACGGCTTGAGAAAGTCATCATGAGGGCACGCGACACGATCAACCCGAGATGCTTGCGCTGATCGCCAGGCTGGTGGCTCGAAGCTCCTCCGCAGAGTGAGGCAGAAGGGGGATCACAATCCCCAGCCCGAGCAAGACGGAGAAGAACGCACCGAAATTGACATGTAGACCCGATCTGTCGAGAAATCGACCGCCATACCACGTATCTTCAGCGGCACACACCCGGGTTAAAAAAAGGCTTGTGGAAAATGGGTAATAAGGTTTAATTCCGACCTCGTGCTCCTATGAAAAGAGGAGAGCATTGATTCTGCCAGAGCAGAAGACCAGGATCGTCTGTACTCTTGGACCGGTGTCATCGAACGCGACAACAATCCGGGAAATGATACGGGCGGGGATGAGCGTCGCACGGCTGAACCTATCGCACGGAACGCTCGAAGAGCACCTCGAGCGAATCAAACTGGTCAGGCAGATCTCGAGAGAGGAGGGGCGTGTCGTCAGCCTGCTTATCGACCTCCCGGGCCCGAAGATCAGGCTCGGTCATCTTGCCCGGGAGCCCGTGGAACTCGAGAGAGGTGCCGAGATCATTCTAACCACGACTCCTGATCCAAAGGATCCATCCTGGATCCCTGTCGAGTATCAGCTCCTTCCATCGCTCGTCGGGCCGGGGAGCACTATCCACATCAACGACGGGCTGGTCCGACTCCAGGTGATCGAGGTGGGTCAGGACAGGGTCCGAACCCGGGTAGTCGTAGGGGGGGTTATTGCTTCGAGAAAAGGACTCAACGTCGTCGACGGAGTCCTGCCCGTCGACGCCGTCACGGTAAGGGACCTGCAGTTCATCGAGTTCGGTCTCTCCGTCGGCGTCAACACCTTCACGATCTCCTTCATCGAACGGGCCGAAGAGATCCGAAAGGCACGGGATCATGCAGCTACCCTCGGACATCGGATCAATGTGATTGCAAAGATCGAACGAAAGGCGGCGGTCGAACACCTTGACGAGTTGATGGAGGCGGCAGACGGAATCATGGTTGCCCGGGGTGATCTCGGGGTCGAGATGCCGATCGAACAGGTCCCAGTGATTCAGAAGAGGATCATCCGGCGAGCGAACGAAGTCGGCATCCCGGTGATCACGGCGACACAGATGCTTGAGTCCATGACGGAGAACCTCCTCCCGACCAGGGCAGAGGTTACGGACGTGGCGAATGCAATCCTGGATGGGAGCGATGCGGTGATGCTCTCAGCGGAGACGGCAAGCGGCTCTTATCCGGTCGAGTGCGTCTCGATGATGGCCAGGATCGCCCGTGCAGTCGAGGCGGAGCGGGGCACGCTTGGTTACACCCATCTGTTCGAGGACCATATCCGGAGCGGATACGGTCATGAAGAGGTCGCCGTGGAGGACGTTGTCTCGTTGAACGTGATCGATGCGGTCCGCGCTCTGCGTCCACGCTTCATCCTAACGCCGACCCACACGGGACGGACCCCGCGCCGAATCGCTCGGTTCAAACCCGATTGCTGGGTGCTGGCGTTCTGCCGGGACCCGGCGGTCTATCGATATCTCTCGTTCTCGTATGGTTGTCTTCCGTTCCTGGTCGAGACAGAGCGCGAGGACTGGCACGACCTGATCTTCAGGAGAGTAAAAAAGGAGGGACTTGTCGAGTCGGGGGACCTGGTCGTCCTGACCGAAGGAGTGGCACCGGGACCGGTCGGCACCACGAACTCACTCCGGATCGTGACTATCGACTGAAGGAGACACGGGGAAAATCCCGGATGACCGACCAGCACCGGGTCTTCTCATCGGGTCGCATTCGTGCGTTGGCTGGGCTGGTCGAGGGCAGTACCACGACACGAACATCTGGTGCGAACGGATGTGTCAGCATCACACGTTTCAAGAACCGTTCGGCTGTGCGCCCGTTGACGGCGACCAGGGATACCGTCGGGTTCGCTCGGAGAAATCCGGGTATGTCATTCAGTTGGGGATTTCGGATGGTATGGTCCATGGATCCCTCCTGATGGCAAGCGGAGACGGTATCCCACAACGCCACGCCGTGTCCGGCCAGGGCATGGATGCGCTCCTTGTAGGGAAGAGCCCGTGAGATCCCGAAGAGGGCCTCGACAATCGGCCAGAACTGGTTTCGAGGGTTTGCATAGTAGGCACCCTCGCGACGGGATGCAGTGCTGGGAAACGTCCCGAGAACCAGCACGGTCGGCAGGGGCCCGGCCATGGGGTCGAGACCGTATAGAAGAGGCACCCCCTCGCCTTCCCCATACCCGACTCCACACGAGCCAACGTCACCGATCGGGTCGCCGTCAGGAGAATGTGATCGGGTCACACTATGGACAGGGGAGAAACATTCGAAAAACAAACACGAACTGTCAGCGACGCCACGGATCTCGTCGCGCGGTGATCCGGTTCGATGAGAGGATCCCAAAACGGGAGAACTCATCCGTGTTGACCAGGTACCCCGTGCCACAGCGTTCGGCTTTCAGGATACCGCTCGAGATAAGGAGTCGAACCGAGGGCTCGTCCGTTTGCATCACCCGGGACAGCTCCGCGATCGTGTAGTATTGCTCCATGGGGTCACAATAACTGATCCGCTCAATCTCAAGAGCCTTCCGATCGGGGGCAGGTCACCAGGGTCCGTGCCCCCGGCGACGCACGAAGTATCGCTGGTGGTACTCTTCGGCGCGATAGAATGGCGCTGCGGGGAGGACTGCCGTGACAATCGGGCGGGGATACCTCCGGGCATGAGTCAACTCCTCGATCAGGGTTCGGGCTTTCTGCTCCTGGTCTTCTGTGTGAAAGAAGATGACCGAGCGATACTGCTCTCCGATATCAGGGCCCTGGCGATTCAGCACGGTTGGGTCGTGAATGGCAAAGAATCGCTCGAGAAGATCCCGGTATGTGACCTGAGACGGGTCAAAACGGAGCCGTACCGCCTCTACATGCCCGGTCCTCCCGGAACATACGTCCTCGTAATTCGGGGACTCGGTCGAGCCTCCCGTGTAGCCGACCTCGGTTTCGATCACACCGGGGATCGTGCGAAATGCCTCTTCAACACCCCAGAAGCACCCGCCTGCAAAGGTCGCGACCTCGTGCACAACACCCATATCCCTGCAATGGATGCCCCGGGATAAAAATCACCGGTTAGCGACAATCACAGTGCCCTTCATCTCAAGAACTTGCCCGCAGGAGAGACAATGTCCCGGTTTGAGACCCCGGGCGCGGTTCACTGCCAGGGACCGAAGAAGAGAAGAGATGGGGGTGCAGGCGTCCGACAATGCCGAACAACACCGGAACACCCGCGCACTGGAATGCAATTCCCAGGTGCCCGGATTCGGGTACCAAGCCTGCGGTTTTTTTAGACTGACGCTCGGATAGGTATGCATGCGGGAGCGATGGAGACAGGTGGTTCACCTTCTCGTCGGGTGCGCAATCGCCCTCTCGATCGCTGTGTTTCCTCGCGAATGGACGCTCCCCTTTTATGCGGCGGGCTTGCTCATCGGTTCGATCCTGACCGATGCGGTTGAACGGGGCAGACGATTGCCGATCGTCACCCCGCTCTTGGACCACCTCGAGAGAGAGGGCTCTGCTCCTGGACGAGGCGCGTACTACTTCATCGTCTCAGCATTGATCTGTCTCGTCCTCTTCGATCCATTCCGAGCGGCGATCGGTCTCTTCGTTCTCGCCCTGCTCGACAGCACCGCCACGCTGGCCGGCATGCACCTGGGACGTCACCGGATCTATAACAACAAGAGTTTCGAGGGGTTCCTCGCGGGAACTC
>JABNAD010000550.1_pt1 | contig 20740 bp, 16 predicted proteins | sample 7240381 | NCBI WGS metagenome assembly JABNAD01 (sample SAMN11332834, study PRJNA596920) | anaerobic digester metagenome | biome: digested sludge; isolation source: digested sewage sludge-derived enrichment culture grown on H2/CO2 | place: Germany: Goettingen
CACCGATGTGCTGCCGATCGTCAAGGAAGCCCGGAAGAATGCCGATCTGGTCATTGTTCATTCTCACTGGGGCATAGAATATGATTCATCACCTAACCCCAGGCAGAAAGAAATCGGCCGGGCTCTGGTCAATGCCGGAGCGGATATTGTCGTGGGACATCATTCCCACACGCTGCAGCCGGTGGAAATCTACAAAGGCAAAGTAATTTTCTACTCACTGGGCAATTTTGTATTTGACCAGGGCTGGTCCAAAACCAAGGATTCCGTGGTCGCCCAGTTCAAAATACACGACGACGGATCCAAGACAGTTGAACTCACCCCCATGAAGGTGAATGAAGCAAGTCCTACTCCGCTGAGCGGCCCGCTGGCCGGTATGGAATTCAATCGAATGAAAACCCTTCTGACGAAGGATCTGGATTCCAAAATTGAGTGGGAAGTGAAAGACGACAAAATCATCATCAACCTGGGAACGAAATAGAATGAGGGATAATTAATGGGAGATCAAAATAACAGATATCGCAGCTGGGCATCCAAACTGACCGTTGTTCTTGGCTTTGTCGTCATCCTGTCCATGGCAGTCAAGCCACTGATGGCGATCTTTCAGAACACCCGGGAAACCGGAAATGTCCAGGGATATGTCAACATCGGAAACACCACACCGGGCTCAACGGGAAAAACCGTGCCGGGAGTCTCGACCCTTCCGACCAACCCTTCGACTCAGCCTGGCAATACCACCACTACCGTGGTCACCGCTGACGGAGCCTACGGCGTCTCCAGTTCAAACCGCATTGCCGCAGATATCGCCATGGAAGTTATGGCACAGGGCGGAAATGCCGCAGATGCAGCCGCTGCCGCCGCTCTGGTGCTCAGCGTGGTAGAACCTCATGCTTCCGGTCTGGGCGGAGCGGGCGCCGCTCTGGTCTATACCCCGGCGGATCAGAAAGTCACTCAGATCATGTACCGCGAAAAGTCGTCCGCCAATCCGGAGAACCTTCGCAAAAAAACCGGCGTTCCGGGACTGGCGAAAGGTCTGGAGTATCTCATCGCTTCCTTCGGGTCGGTGGATGAAAAAACTCTCATTGAACCCGCCCGGCAGCTTGCCGCCAATGGCTTCAAGATGGACTCCACTCTGTTTGATATCTGGAAGCGCTATAAATTCGGCAACCTGCTCGATAAAAAAGCCAATGACCTGTTCTTCCCCAGCGGCGTCATGCAGACCTTCGTGAAACAGCCGGAGTATGCTGACACCCTGAAGTATCTTCAGGATAACGGGCTGGGCTCCTTCTACAAGGAACCCTTTGCCTCCGAACTGGCCAAAGCCGTGACCGGTCTGGATGTGTCCGATATTACAGGATACACCATGTATGTGGACGAAGCGGTCAAGGGCTCCTTCGAGGGCTGGGACATTTTTACCGCATCCCCCCCAATGTCCGGTGTTACCTTCGTACAGATGCTGAACATGATGGAATACGTCAAGCTGCAGAACTACTCTGTTGACTCTACGGAGTATTATCACTTCATTGCCGACATCACGAATCTGGCCTATCGCTCCCGCTTCCTGGAACTGGCTGATCCTTCGGTCGATGTTATCGACACAACCTCGCTGGCCAGCAAAACTTATTCTCAGAAGCTGGCAGCCCAGATCAAGCCAGGGGTGAAGACCGAACTGGATCAGAATGATTTTATTCCGAACCAGGATTCTGAAATCAACCCCGGGGATCCTGCCTCCACAACACCCGCCGGAACAACCGGTATGGCTGAACCCATCCCCACCTATGCTCCGAAGGAAGAATCCCACACCACTCACCTGGTTGTCGTGGACAAGACGGGCATGATGGTTTCTATGACCAATACTTTGGGCACGTTCTTCGGAACCGGAAAGTTCCCCAAAGGCTTCTTTATGAACAACCTGCTGACAAACTTCAACGATTACGATGAAAATCCCGGCTACTGGGGTGTCAGCAAGAGTCCCCGCTCCTTTATCACCCCTTCCATCATGATCAAGGATGGCAAAGTGCTCGGTCTGGGATCTCCCGGTGGAGCCCGAATCCCCTCCATGCTGGCACAGGGTGTGGCAAACTTCGTCTACTACAACCTTCCGCTGAGCGATGCCATGGAACGGTACCGGATCTTTGCTGACAAGAACGTCATCAAAACAGAACGTGCACTCAACGCCCAGGTTACGGAAGATCTCAACCGCATGGGCTACTCCATCCGAGTCAATGATGACTCGATCTACTTCGGTGGAATCCAGGCGCTGCTGTTTGATCCGGTCACCAAAACCGTGGACGGTGCGGCTGATTCAAGACGCGGCGGCGTATGGCGCACCAGCGTGCCGGCTGAGTAAAATAATCAACTGACATCAACAGAATTCTCGGAAAATACACTTTACATTCGCCTGATTCGTTATATAATGAAAAAGGTGAAATCATAATTATACGTGAGGAGCAAGTTTGCATGATACTGAATGGTAAATTGAAAAGTATCGGACGCCAGGTGATCAAATACACCTTCTTTTTAGTCGCTGTCATGGCATGGATGATTGTATTAGGTCCAAAAGAAACACTGACAGCCGAAGAACAGTCTTATGTCCAGGAATTTATCGCTCAAGTGGACAGTGAACCGGCTGCTCCGACTCAGGTAGCTTCCGAAACGGTTGTACCCACGATGACGGAAGGAACTCCTTCCGACCTGAAGTACGGAATCGTTCTGGAAGACAGTGTCAACATCAGAAAAGGACCCGGCGTAGATTTCCCGGCAGTTATGCAGCTGTTTAAGGGAAATGAAGTTCAGCTTGTAGAAGAACTGGTCGGCGGCTGGTGGAAAGTCTCCATCAACGGAACTCAGCTCTACATCAAGAGTGAATTCGTCTCCGTCAAGACCATGACCGGATCCAATCAGTAAAGTGAATAATTGAAGGCCTCTGGAAACATTTCCAGAGGCCTTTCCTATCTCCAGAAACAACATCAGCACATGACGAATCGGGTCTGCAATTTCTTGCCTTGCTTCATGAAGTCCATTCAATATCCCTGGTTTGAGACCTCCTACTCATCCATTGAGGTTTCCTATCCGTGAACTCAATCTGTTCCGGCGTTTTCATCCTTTTCGTATTGTTCTTTTTATTAATGAATTCGCTACACTGATCACTCCGTATCAAGAATTTTCAAGCAAATGTCATGAGCCTGGCCAAAAATTCACGGCACAACTGAACGCTTATGCTATAATTAATCATGAACTGATGACATTAATTAATCAAACTCATTCCCAATAACAACAGACATCCAATCCGGTTGGAGGTATTTTTTACGATGAAAATCCTGAAGTACATGATCTTCCTGGTTGCCGTCCTCTCCTTCATGGTCTTCTTTGGCCATAAAGAGACATTGAGTCCCGAAGAATCACTGGCAATAACGGAATTTGAAAACCTGACAGCGCAAAATTCAACTACGCCGGTTGCGGCCGCTGACCCAACCCCTGGTGCCGGATCCACAACATCAGCCGGTTCCCAGCCGCAAACCAGTCCTGCCACAGATACCACTCCACTGTATTTGAAAACAACCCCCAATGGTACAGTCCTGGAGGACTCCGTTAATGTGCGATCTGGGCCAGGCCTTGATTTCCCGGTTGTCACCCAGCTGTACAAAGGAGATCAGGTCATCCTTGGCAACAACTTCAATGGCTGGTATGAACTGAATTTGGATGGACGCAAGTACTATATTTCAGCCGATTTTGTGCTTATGGCACCTGTCCAGTAAACAGTCACAGACTGCTCCTTTCTAGATGAAATCTATACTCTCTTTCCCCTGCCTTAAATTGCATTTCATGAACAAGGGACCATACGATCGTATGGTCCCTTGTCTGCATTCACTTTTCACCTGGATACCGGCAGATCCTAATAATCGAATTGACGGTAGTAGCGCCGGATCCCCATGGGATGGCAAAATTCACGTTCCATATGGGCATCGATGCGATTGTTCACAGCTCTTAAAATCAAGTGGGAAACAGAGCCTCTGTATTCTTCCCGAATTCCTTTCAGCTCGTAGTTTTTCGAATCAATCACCGTATAGTTTCTGCACACTTTCGGAAGGAATCTGGCCACTCGCTCCGCTAAGGGACGCTGGGCATCCTCTCCGATATACAGCACCACCGGGGTCTGGGCATCAATGATTTCCAGTGTTCCGTGGAAAAATTCGGCTGCGCTGATGGATTTGGTCCGGAGCCACAACTGCTCTTCCCAGTAGCACATGGCATAGGAATAGGTCGCACCCCATTGAGTGCCTGAACCAATGAAATAATGCGGCATGTGCGGATTCTCCAGGCAGTAGCGGTATTTGTCCGCCGCGAACTCCTGAGCCCATTCATCCGCTGCTTTCTCCACTTCGGCGAGAGCCTGCGGCAGGTGCGCCTCCATCTCTTCATAATATGTGTCATAATCGGGAAAATCTCCAGCCTGATACAGAAATCGATCAGCCGTCATAAAGAACTTCAGCTGTTCATTCTTCGGATAGGAGATGCAATAATCACAGAACTCCTCCAACGCGGTATGTTCCAGATCAATGAATCCAAGAATCCTGGCCCCGATCCGCTTCACTTTTCTCAATGCCTGTACCATCTCTTCCGTAGTGCCGGTGACCGAAGAGAACAGAACGATGGAACGATCCGTAATCCTTCGGTTTCCGGTGGTCAGATATTCCGCTGCATGTTCTACCTCAAACGGTATGGCGCTTCTCGCCTTAACATGAGCTTGTGTCTGAAGACCAGATGCCCAGGTTCCCCCAATCCCCATGATGAAAACAGCATCATAGCCATTCTGGCAGAACTGATCCACCACAGCTTCAATCCTTGGCCGCAGCTCCAGTGCCCCTGTTACGCTCATGACCTGCCGTTCGACATCCAGATTCAACATATGTTCTTCACTCCTTCTTCCAATAGAATCCTTGCACCTGACGAATTCTGAGTTTTATTTGCCGTGTAGTCATTTCAAAGGGAATCAGCCAGATCACGCTGATCCCGAGATGAGGGAATCAGTCGGATCTACCGATGACTCAGCTTGATTGTGCTTTGCTCCAGGGAGCTGCTTACCAGGCTCCTTTATATTCCAGCGTCATGCTGGCACTTTCTGCCCCCAGTGCCATGCAGTCAATGATGGGCAGGTCCAGCAGAATGCCTTTGAGGAAACCCGCGATATAACTGTCTCCTGCTCCCAGTGAGTCCACCGCTTCACAGGGGACAATGCCGTACTGATGATACTCAGTACCATCAAAAACCAGACTGCCGGATTCACCCAGGGTCGCAATGACCAGACGTGGGCCCCGGGCTTTGATATTCGCCATCTGTTTGCGAAGTTCCGGACCATCCGGGCTTTGCGCAGAATAGAAGAAATAATCTGTGGCTGCTGCCGCCAGATAAGCTGCGGGACTGTTTGGGTCCGTCGACGCGTCATAGGCGGTCTGTAGTCCGCGTTGTTTCAGACCGGCCAGGTGGTGTTCCAGATGTCCCCAGCAGCCGGTGACTACCAGATCGTGATCGCACAGAAAGTCGATGTCAGTCGCCTGCAGATCAAAGTCACCCACCACTCCTTCTTCATAGGCCCCGAAGATCCGGTCTCCCTCTTTGACGGCAACATGCGTCACTGCCGTCTGGCCCGGAAGAGTGTACAGATGAGTAATGTCGACCCCTTTGTACAACAACGCGCTGCGCAGAATGGTTCCATGATCATCCGGCCCCACCGCTCCGGTGTAGGAGGCTTCTCCCCCCAGTCGCTTAAAATAGACGGCCACATTGACCGCATTCCCTCCCGGATACCCCGTTTCGGCCTCATCATACCAGTCGATGCAGTTATCCCCTGCTGCTGCAATCTTCATTTTCTCCCCCTCTAAAATGTCATGTGTTTCTTTTTTCGCCACCATTCGTCAATCCATGGACTTTCCGATTCCAAGCAGAATTACCTGGCAATGGCTTTGCTGCTATCCAGGATTATCCGCTTAATGATAGCTGCCATATCGATCAAGAAATAGAAATTTATCCGTCTTGATCATCGGTTTGCCCGGAAATTCTTTCATTCTCGGAAAGACCCAAATTAAGCCTATCACCGGGCTTTTCAAGCGTCAACCGCTACCGGATCGCTTTACGTGTTAGAATGTCGAACCGGAGAAAATAAGCACATATTAACAAAAAACCTGACCCGGAACAGCGCTTTCCCCAAAGCGCTGTCCCAAAGCGTTGACCCCGCAAGGAACTAACGCTTCCGAAAATTGCAAAGGACTCCGGATGCCCTTCGGCGATGCGGAGTCCTTTTGCTGAATTAATATTTGAATGAAGTGTCTTATCCGATTTTTTGCTATGACTGAGGCAATCCGCCAGAGCGAACTGCCGGATCAGCGATTCATGGTCTCCGACAGGATCTGCGCGATCTGTCTGGATGCCGTTCCGTCGCCGTAAGGATTCCTGGCCTGACTCATTCGGTCATACTCGGCCTGGTCATCCAGAAGCTGATACAGGGCTGTGGTGATTTCCTCAATTTGGGTCCCGACCAGTTTGAGGGTGCCGGATTCTATCCCTTCCGGCCGTTCGGTCGTGTTGCGCATGACCAGAACAGGTATGCCCAGCGCCGGCGCTTCTTCCTGGATTCCTCCGGAGTCTGTCATGACTACATAAGCCCGAGCCATAATGTTGTGGAACTCCAGAACATCCAGCGGGGGAATCAGCAGCAGATTGTCCAAGTGACCCAGGATCCGATCGGCGGTTGCCCGGATGTCCGGATTCAGGTGGATCGGGTAGACTGCCTTCAATTCGGGTCTCTCCTGCAAGATTTGAGCCAGTGCCTGGAACATGTGATCCATCGGTTCCCCCTGATTTTCCCGGCGGTGAGCCGTGATCAGGATCATTTTGGAGTCGCCCACCCAATCGAGCACATCATGCTCAAAGTCCGGGCTGATCGTGGTGCGCAGAGCATCTATGGCCGTGTTGCCCGTCACAAAGACACGCGCGGGGTCAACCCCTTCCCGCAGCAGATTTTCTCTGGCAGTAGCCGTCGGGGCGAAATGGAGATCCGCCACCAAAGATACCGCCCGTCGGTTGAATTCCTCGGGAAAGGGCGAATGAATGTCAAAGGTGCGCAGCCCTGCCTCTACGTGCCCCACCGGGATATTTTCATAGAAACAGGTTAAGGAAGCGGCAAAGGTTGTGGTCGTGTCGCCATGAACCAGGACCAGATCAGGGTTTTCCAGCTCCAGCACTTTCTTTAACCGCGTCAGGATATTTGTGGTCAGGTCATTCAGGGTCTGTCTGGGTTTCATAATGGAAAGATCATGATCCGGCACAATGCCAAAGACATCCAGCACCTGATCCAGCATTTCGCGATGCTGTCCGGAAACACAGACAATGGTTTCAAACTCCTCGCGGCTTTTCAGTTCCAGAACCAGGGGGCACATTTTGATGGCTTCCGGTCTCGTGCCAAAAATGACAAGAATTCTTTTCATGCGAATGCTCCTTTCTCTGCCGGCGGCAAAGAGTTGCTCAACTTATGCTTCAGGCCCGACGAATCTTTTTCCAGACAGCCTGGACGATCTGATCCACTTCGGGGATCTTCAGACACAAGATCAGAAGACCATAAACGACGGCAGAGAGAAGAATGGAAGCCATAACACCCAGTTTTGTCCCCGCCATTGCTTCCAGCTGATGGAACGAGAACCATGCCGTGGCACCCATTACCAGGGACGCGAACGTGATTTTTAAAAGCTTCCCTGCCATGGACCGATACTGCAGCGAAATCTCTCCGCGCCAGCGCAGGATAATTACCAGCAGGCCGGCACTGATCAGTGAGGAAATCGAGGTAGCCAGAGCCAGGCCATTGATGCCCATAAAACTCGACAGCAACAGGTTCAGGACCACATTGATTCCAACGGCAATGGCCGCAGTTATCATGGGGGTTCTGGAATCACTCATGGAATAGAAAATTCGGGAGAAGATTTCACGGAAGGCATAACCAATCAAGCCCGGCGCATAATAGAACATGGCGCCGCCGGTCAGATTGACGGCCCGTTCATCAAATTCTCCGCCAAAAAACAGCAGATAGATGATCTGGTGGCTTAAAACCATCAGCCCCATGACACACGGAATGACTACCAGCGCCATGGTCACCATGGAATTGGTTGTCATGTCCTCCACTCCTTTGAGATCTTTCTGATAAAACAGCTTGCTGATCTTGGGATAGATGACGGCGATGATCGAGTAAACAAAGATCCCCTGTACAAAGCCATTCATCTTGCTGGCATAGTCCAGAGAAGCCACCCCGCCGTCCAGCAGCCGGGAAGCCATGGTCTTGTCCACGACAACGTTGATCTGATTAACAGCCACTCCCAGCACCACCGGCGCCGCCAGAGCCAGCAGATGCTGGAGTTCCCGGTCCTGAAAATCAATCACCGGCTGCCAGCGATAGCCCAGCCGCCGGGCAAAAGGAAGCATCCAAAGAACCTGGACCAGCACCGAAAGAACAATCCCGATGGGCAGGAACAGAGGATTCAGGTACTTTGCGGCTGGATAGGACAGATAGAACACGAGGTTCATCGGAATCCCCACCAGTGCCGGCACCCAGAAGTTGTCGTGAATCTGCAGATAGGGCTGCAGCAGATAGCTCATAAATGAGAATACCACGCCCCACACCGCAATTCGGGTGAATTGCTTGGTCAGTTCCAGCTTGCTGCCGGTAAAGCCTGAGGCAAACAGCTTCACAAAAAATCCGGGATACAGCGTAACAATGAGACTGAAGACGATCCCGATCAGGATCGTCACATTGGTTGTATTGGCCAGGAACCGGTGGGCCTGGTCCCTGCCCTTCTTCATCTGAGTCCGGTTGAAGGTCGGAATGAAGCCCGTGGAAATTCCTGTCCCCACCATCATCAGGATGATCATGGGGATGGTCTGAGCGATTTTGTAGGCTTCGGCCGTTTCACCGATCCCAAAGAACCGGCCGAGCAGGATATCGCGGATAAATCCGAACACTTTCGTAAATGCTGACAATGCCATCAGCAGGATGACCGCCGATCGGGCAGACTTTCCCTTTGAGCTGCTGGTGGTTTCAGCCGCAGGTTTCTGGTTCAGATGTTCCTCCGGGGTGAGCGGTTTCTTAGGCATGAAGAGCGTCCTTTAACGCCGCAGCAACGGCTTCCTGATCCGCTGGCGTGATATAGGGCGACAATGGCAGAGCCAGTACACGCCGGCACAGGTCGGTTGAAACCGCCAGCTCCGCCTCATTGACGGCCAAGTTGGCATAGGCGGTCTGCCGGTGCATCGGTTTGGGATAATACACCATGGTAGGAATTCCCCGGGCTTTGAGCTCGGTCATGACATGATCGCGCTGCACTTCATCCTTGCATTTAATGGTATACTGCGCCCAGCCGGAGGTATACCCCTGAGGAATGATGGGAGTCTGAGCCACACCCCGGAGCAGATCGTCGTAGTTGGCGGCTGCTCCGGTAATGTCATCAAGCTCATAGTCTCTGAGGGCCTTGAACTTTTCCTGTAAAATCACCGCCTGGATCGTATCCAGCCGTGAATTGTACCCAATGCGGACATTGTCATACTTCTCCTCCCCTTTGCCGTGCACCGCCAGGGAGCGGATCAGCGCAGCCACTGCATCATCATTGGTGAAGACCGCGCCGCCGTCGCCATAGCAGCCTAACGGCTTGGCTGGGAAGAAGGAAGTGGTGGCAGCATCGCCGAAACTGCAGTTCCTGCGATCTCCGATGGCACCGGAAAATCCCTGCGCCCCATCTTCCAGAAGCTTCAGGCCTTCGCGCCGGCACAGCGGTTCCAGGGTCGGATAATCCGCCGCCAGACCAAATAAGTCAACGGCCACCACCGCTTTCGGGGTGAGGCGATCTTCCGCCCGAACCTTGCGAATGGCCTGTTCCAATGCTTTGGGATCGAGGTTGAACGTGTCCTCCAGGACATCGACAAACACCGGGGTCGCCCCGGTTACGCTGACAGCCTCCGCGGAGGCGAAAAACGTAAAGTCAGGAACGAAGACGGCGTCGCCGGGTCCGATGCCCCACGCCTTCAATACCAGCATCAGAGCATCCGTGCCATTGGCACAGCTGATGCAGTGCTTCACTCCGACATAATCTGCCAGCATTTCTTCCAGCTCCCGCACCGGCTTCCCGCCGATGAACTGGGCGGAGCCCATGATTTCCATGACTCTGGGGTCAATGGCTTCCTTTAGTGCCAGATACTGGCTTTTCAGATCTCTGAATTCCAACTATTTCAACTCCTTCAGTTCCTCGGTCTCAGTCAGTTCATAGGAACGACCACAGCTGCAGTGCAGTTCCCCGGGCAGAACCTTGCCACATTCGCAGACCCAGCCGCGCTGACGGGCCGGACTGCCCAGCATCAGGGCATGGGCTTTCACATCCCGCACCACAACGGCACCGGCACCGATCAGACACCATTCGCCCAGTGTGACGCCGCATACGATGGTGGCATTGGCGCCGATCGATGCGCCATATTTTACTTTTGTCTTCAGATAGCCGACCCGTCCCTTGGGATATTTGGCCCGGGGAGTCAGGTCGTTGGTAAATACCATGGAGGGGCCGCAGAAGACATAATCTTCCAGCTCCACCCCCTCGTAGACCGTCACGTTGTTCTGAATCTTGACTCCGCTGCCAATGATGACATTGTTCGAGATATTGACATTCTGTCCCAGGGAGCAGTGTTCCCCGATGCGGGCACCCCGCTGAATATGGCCGAAATGCCAAACCTTTGTTCCAGTGCCGATCTGTACGTCCTCATCGATATATGCCGACTCATGGACAAAATAGTCCTTCTCCAAGGCCGGAGCAGCCTCTGGCAGATGTTGTTCCATCGATTCGCTCATCAGTTGGTCTCCCGCAGCCTTCGTTTGACCTGGGCAACATGTTCGACATCGATCCGGTCGCTGAACCGGCCTTCAAAGTCGGTGGATGCCACCTCTGTCAGGGGCAGTCTGACCGGCTTGCCGGACGCCGCCGACTGATAGATGGCCAGCACCAGTTCCAGGGCATTGCGTCCGTCCTGCGCCGTGATGTACGGCGGACGCCCTTCCCGAATGGCAGCGATAACATCCTGATACAGCGGCGTATGGCCAAACCCATAGACATTGGGGGGATTCTCATGGTACACCGTTTTGATCTCTTCCGGATCATCCAGCTGGTCACGGAACAGCCATTCTTCGATAATGTTGACGGATTTTCCGCCGGCCTTAACGGTACCGTCCTGACCAAACAGGTAGAGCGTTTCTTCCAGATTCTGCGGGAAAATGTTCGTTGTTCCCTCGATGATGCCGTAGGATCCGTTGGAGAATTTGACCAGAGCCATGCCCAGGTCTTCCGCCTCAATGAACGGATGCATCAGGTTGTCGGTGTAGGCGACCACTTCTTCGATCTCATTGCCCATCATCCAGCGCAGGAGATCGATATTGTGGATGCACTGATTCATCAGCGCGCCGCCGTCCTGTTCCCAGGTTCCCCGCCAGGGAGCCTGGCTGTAATAGGATTCACCGCGGTTCCAGCGGATGTGGGCGGTTCCGTGCAGGAGACGGCCGAACCGGCCGTGTTCCATGGCCTCACGGATCTTCTGGACCGATTTATTGAACCGGTTCTGGTGGCAGGCACACACCGTTACCCCCTTGGCCGTACTGCGCCGGATGATTTCATCGGCTTCCGGCAGGGACAGCGTGATCGGCTTTTCAATGATCAGATGAACCCCGGCATCAATGCAGTCCAGGGCAATGGACCCGTGTTTGCCCGACTCGGTGCAGATGGCCGCAAGGTCGATGGCCTCATGCCTGAGCATCTCCCGGTAATCCGTGTATTTCTTAACCTGGGCAAGCCCAAACGCCTGTGCCTTTTCATCCATTCTCTCCGGAATCACATCGCAGATGGCAACTATCTCCAGGCCGTTGGCCTGGGCCGCCGCAAAATGATTAACCGAAATCCGGCCGCAGCCGATAATTGCAAATTTCATGACATATCTCCTATAACAGATCGATCTTGGACCGATCCGCAATGTATTTCATGGCATTCCGGGTATCCAGGATCGCCTGGGCTTCCCGGTTGATGGCTTCATAATCCATGACGCCATGGGCCGTAGTGATCACAACCAGGTCATACTGTCCCACGGTTTCGATAGTGAGTTCCGTCAGTCCCTGATGCTTTTGACCCTTGAACTTGTATTCCGCGATGTAGGGATCAAAGAATGTCACTTCGCTGCCCTGCTTCTCAAAGTTTTCAATGACTTTCAGTGCCGGGGATTCGCGGTAGTCGTCTATGTCATTCTTGTAGGCAACACCCAGTATCAGGATCTTGGAGCCGTTGAGCGGTTTCCGATGCCGGTTCAGCACCCGGGCGGCGCGCTCGATGACGTACTGGGGCATGTAGTTGTTGATTTCACCCGACGTTTCAATCAGCTTGGTGTGATAATCATACTCTCTGGCTTTCCAGGTCAGATAATAGGGATCCAGCGGAATGCAGTGGCCGCCCAGACCTGGGCCCGGATAGAAGGCCTGGAAGCCGTAAGGCTTCGTTTTGGCCGCATCGATAACTTCCCAGACGGATATGCCCATTTTATCGCAGATTATCGCCATTTCATTGACCAGACCGATGTTGATGTTGCGATAGGTGTTCTCCAGAATCTTTTCCATTTCAGCGACAGCCGGAGACGAAACTTCCAGAATATCGCCGGCCAGAACCGCCCGGTACATGGCCGCGATGACTTCGGTGGCATCCTTGCCGACTCCCCCCACTACCTTCGGGGTGTTCTTGGTATTGTAATGTTTATTGCCTGGATCGACCCGCTCGGGAGAGAATCCCAGATAGAAATCCTCGCCGCAGGTCAGTCCTGAGCCAGCCTCCAGAATCGGCTTCAGCAGTTCTTCCGTTGTACCGGGATAGGTGGTGGACTCCAGAACCACAATGCTACCTTTTTTCAGGTACCCCGCTATGGCTTCCGTAGAACTCTTGACATAGCTGATGTCCGGCTGCTGATACGCATCCAGCGGCGTCGGAACGCAGATGGCGACGAAGTCGACATCACGGATAAACGAGAAGTCATTGGTGGCCCGCAGCATGCCCTGCTGAACCAGGGTTTTCAGATCGTCATCTACCACATCGCCGATATAGTTATGGCCGTCGTTCACCCAGTCCACTTTCTGCTCCTGGACGTCAAAGCCGATGGTCTGGAATCCGGCTTTTGCCTTTTCCACGGCCAGCGGCAGGCCGACATAGCCAAGTCCCACGACCCCGACCGTGATCGCACGATCCTGAATCTTCTTCAACAGTTCATTTTTCATCATGATTTTTTATCCTCTTTTCGTTTACGGAATAATCTGCGGAAGTCATCGGACAGCTTGCCATAGTGATGCATTTCACGGACAAAACGTCTGGATTCCTCATAAATCTTTGTTCGTTCTTCCTCTTTCAGACCCTTCGCCTCCAGGATCCGGTCAGCAATGTCCCGGGCATCTCCGGCACGGGCTTTCAGGGTATTCCCGACTTCATCCATCGGGCTGTGCTCCGTATCCCAGGCGTTGATGATGGGACGGCCAGCCAGCAAATAATCGAAGATCTTGTTGGCGGACACTCCATATTCATAAAGCGGCGAAGGCTGGCTGCCAAGATACAGCGCGTCGCATTCAGAAAGTGTCCCAATGACCTGAGCTTTGGGAATGGGATCTTCAAAATGCACCCCATTCAGCTGTTGCTCTTCCTTCAGGCGAAGGAGCTCACTCTTCAGAATGCCGTCACCGATAACCACGCAGGCAATCTCGGGATGATCCTTCAGATGAATCATGGCGCGGATCAAATCCTCCATGGCGTTGCTGACCGAGATGCCTCCGGCATAACCGACGACAAATTTCCCCTGCTCTTTCAGTTTCTGAATCCGGTTCGCGACGCGGTCGCTGACCTCCGGCGGAGTGCCGGCTTCCTTGAAATAGGATGGCGGCAGTCCATTGGGAATGTGGATTACCGGAGTCGTGAAGCCTCGGGACTGAATATAGGGCTTCACATTGGGCAGAACCGAAACGATGCAGTCCGATTGACGGTAGGCTGAATCTTCCGCAACCTGCATCGCCGCGATGAAGGGATGATGCTTGGAATAACCGCCCAGAAGGCGCGGTGACAGCGGCCAGAGATCATGAATCTCATGGATCAGCATCGCCCCGGATTTTCGTTTGATTTTCTGCCCGATCCAGGTATCCATCGGAAACGTGGAGGAACAGATGACCACATCCGGCTGATAGCGCCGGATGAGTTCATCGGCGGCTTTCATGCCCTTCTGAACAAACTGCGCCATAGACAGAATACGGTCAAAATTATTGCCGTGATAATGCCTGGTCCTTAGAAAACAAAAGCGGACCCCGTCAATGACTTTTTCTTCCAGGTCTTCGCTGATGTCCGGATTATGGCTGCGCAGATGAGAATAATCAGCCGCCAGGATGGTCGTGTCAATTCCCGCCCTGCGCCACTCATGAGCCAGGTAAAAGGGGCGAAATTCCATCCCCAGGGTTTCTGAGCCGGCATAATGGTCAATGTATAGTACGTTCATGGTCGGAGTCATCTCCTTTAAATTCAGGGAAGGTCAATTGCCGAAAAACACTTCACGCACGGTCATCCAGAGCAGTCTCAGGTCATAAGCGAGAGAAGCGCGTTCGACATAGTCCAGGTTGATCCGGAGTTTTTCCGGCATGATTTCTTCCAGATAAGTTTTCTCAGGATCCTGTGACTGACCCAGCAGCTCGGATTCCTTGCGGTATTTAATCGAGGCCAGGTCGGTCACCCCAGGCTTAATGGACAGAACTTTTTTCTGTTCCTGTGTATAATGGGCGACGTATTTGGGAACTTCCGGCCGAGGACCGACAAAGCTCATCTCCCCCTTGACGATATTGAGGATCTGGGGCAGTTCGTCCAACTTGAATTTGCGAAGCGTTTCCCCTACCCGGGTCACCCGGGCGTCATTGCCCACTGTGATCTTCAGGCCCATTTCTTCCGCTCCTTCCACCATGGTTCTGAACTTCATGATCCGGAACGGTTTCCCGTTTTTCCCCACCCGTTCCTGAAGGAACAGCACAGGGCCCGGCGAAGTCAGTCTGACCAGGAGGGCAATGACTGCCAGGAACGGCGACAGCAGGACAAAACCGATGACTCCGAATATACGGTCAAAGGCTGATTTGGCGAAGCTGTTAGATGGTTTCATAGTCAATCCGGTGCTCCTTACGCACTAGTTCACATACTTCAATGAACTGGTCCAGAAGGTACTCCACCTGCTCATCGGTCAAAAGGGTGTGCAGGGGCAGAGTGACTTCATTTTCGTACATATGGTAGGCATTGGGATAATCCGCAATGTCAAATCCCAGATTTTTGTAGGCCGTCATCATCGGCAAAGGCTTGTAATGGACATTCACGGCGATATCGCGTTCGCTCATGCGCTCGATCACCTCATTGCGGGCCTCAACCGGAAAGCCCAGGAGGTTGACCAGATAGAGGTGTCCGCTGGACCGGCTGGTATCATCATAGTGCTTCAGCGGGCGCAGGTAAGGCAATTGGGTCAGACGCTCGTCATAGCGGTGGATCATCTGAGCCCGGCGTTCCAGCAGTTCGGGGTAGCGCTTTAACTGAGCCAGTCCCAGAGATGCCATGATATCAGTCATATTGCCCTTATAGCCGGGATAGATAATGTCATATTCCCAGTCACCGCCCTTGGTTTTAGCCAGGGCGTCCCGATTCTGGCCGTGCAGGGCCAGCAGCATGAATTCCCGATACACTTCCTCATCATTCCAGCCGCCTTCCTGCCGCCAGGTGATGGCTCCGCCTTCTGCGGTCGTAAAATTCTTGACCGCATGGAAAGAATAGCAGGAAAAATCCGCGTCCTGTCCGCTGCGCAGTCCATTGCGAACTGCTCCCAGAGAATGGGCCGCGTCGGCCAGCACGACGATCCGTCCGAGCTGTTTCTGCCGGTCATTGTCTGCAGTGAACACAGAGCGGTACTCCTCACACAGTTCGATCAAGGCGGAATTATCAGTCATGACACCGCCCAGGTTCACGGGTATGATCGCTTTTGTCCGGCTCGTTATTTTGCGGCGGACATCTTCCGGGTCAATAAAAAAGGTGTCTTTCGCGGTATCGGCCATGACGATCTTTGCGCCGACGTGATGAATCACGGAAGCGGAAGCACTGTACGTATAGGCTGATGTAATGACTTCATCCCCTGGTCCGATTCCCAGAAAGCGCAGCACCATTTCCATGGCGATAGTCGCTGAGTTCATGCACACGACACGGCTGGTGCCGACAAATTGAGCCAGTTCCTGTTCCAGTCGTTTGGTTTTCGGACCCGTCGTAATCCAGCCGGACCGAAGGGTGTCGACCACTTCATCAATTTCCAGCTGGCTGATATCCGGTGGCGAAAAATTAATTTTCATCAAATGTCCCTCTTTCAAGAAAGCTTCTCGGTGGGAGCTTCCCGGTAGGTCGTAACAATGGTCCTCATGGTGTCTTTCACTTTCTGATTCGATGCAGCGCTATCTTCGATGACCGCTTTGAGCTGAGTCAGTCCGTCAAGCAGTTCTTCCCACTTGAATTCGCTGGGCTTGCCAATGAAGACCAGGGAGTTTTTGGTCTTGGTCAGTCCTTCTTCACTCATGAGCAGCTCCTCATAGAGCTTTTCTCCGGGGCGCAGCCCCGTGACTTCAATCTTAATGTCGACATCCGGTTCATAGCCGGACAGGCGGATCAAATTCTTGGCCAAATCGTAGATCCTGACCGGTTCCCCCATATCCAGAACGAAGATTTCACCGCCTCTGGCGAATGAACCAGCTGTCAGGACAAGCTTGACCGCTTCTGGAATGGTCATAAAATAACGCGTAATGTTGCGATGGGTAACGGTTACGGGGCCGCCTTCGGCAATCTGCTTTTTAAAGAGCGGAATGACGGAACCGTTGGATCCCAGCACGTTGCCAAAACGGACTGCCACAAAGGCCGTGTGTTTTGAGGTCTGGTTATAAGTCTGGATGATCATTTCGCACAGACGCTTGGTCGCGCCCATGATGTTCGTCGGATTCACTGCCTTGTCCGTTGAAATCAGGACAAACCGGTCTGTTTTCGTTTCATCGGCTGCCTGTACCACATTAAGAGTCCCAAACACATTGTTCTTGATCGCTTCCTTCGGAGAGGTTTCCATTAAAGGAACATGCTTGTGAGCCGCGGCATGGAATACCAGATTAGGGCGGTAGGTCTGAAATACTTCAAAGACTTTTTTGCGGTCACGGACACTGCCGATCAGCGTGACCAGCTTCATCTGAGGATAGCGCCGAAGGAGCTCCATCTGGATCTCATAGGCATTGTTTTCATAGATGTCGAAAATGATCAGCTGGCGGGGCCTAAACTCCGCAATCTGACGGCAAAGCTCTGAACCGATGGATCCACCGCCCCCTGTCACCAGGATGACTTTGTCCTCAATGTACTCCATCATGGAGGACACCTCGAGCTCAATCTCCTTGCGGCCGAGCAGGTCGGTGATTTCAACATCGCGGATCGCAGCCACGTCGACCCCTTTGCTGATGATTTCAGACAGGTTGGGCAGAGTTTTCATCCGGACTTTCGTCTGGTTGATGATTTCCATAATGCGTTTCTTCTGCTCTCCGGTCAGCGACGGAATCGCAAACACGACTTCATCCACCGACAAATCCTCCACGAGTCTTGGGATATCGGCAGTGGTGCCGATGACGGATACACCGGAAATGCTCTGATGGAGCTTTAAGGGATCATCGTCGATGAGGCCCAGTACTTCATAGTCGAAATTCGGGTTGTTGCGGATTTCATTGATGAGCAGCTTGCCAGCCAGTCCGGCTCCAATGATCAGGACATGTCTGGTCTTGTTCTCTGCTCCCAGGATCGGAGCCTTGGTTTTATTCAGAAGGACGCGGTAGGCAATTCGAACCCCCTCTGTCCCGATAAACGCAATGATGACCGAGATCAGAATCGTGGCGATGGTGATATCGTTCAGATAAAACTGATCCAGCATAATTGAACCGAACATGGCAACGACGTTGGCATACATGACGTTCATGTATTCGTCCAGTCCCGCATAGGCCCACATGTTGCGATACAGACCGAACAGCAGGAAACTGCCAAGATAAATCATCAGGATAAAGGGCACATAAGTTTTAAAATAGTTGATATCACCCGAAGTCAGGAAAAAGTCCCGCTTCAGATTCAGCGAGATGAAATATGCGCCTGAGATAATAATGATATCCGCGATCATCAAAACATACTTGCGATAATTAGTTGTCATGATAGTTCCTTTCAAATGTCAATTCACTTCTCGAGGGGACAAGCACGGTTCCTCCTCTGCCTCAGGGATCAATCCCAACATCCAGCCACATGTGCAAGTGACCATTCAGATTTGGGAATCAAGTTTTTTCTTTCCATAACTATACGAATGGCATAAAGGAATTTCCTTTATGCCACACCATTCAGTCTGAATGCTTACCGTTCCCTATTATATATCCGGCATATAAAGAAATAAAGAACAAAACAGTATCAAAACATATTTATTCCCGCTTTGAGGATCCCTTGGACCCCATTGTTCCTGGCTGTTCATGGGAAGCCAGACAATAATACACCATTTTTATTATACCATGGTATATAATGGGGATGGAAATTATCCGCTGGAGGATCCCATCATGAAACAAGTTTCGCCTGTCGCCCACTCCCCTGCTGCATCCGGGCAGCAATCCGTGAAAATGATACTGACCAATCGGTTTGATCCCGATGTGCGTGTCTATAAAGAAGCCCGCTACCTCACGGCACAAGGTTTTGACGTTGAAATCCTGTGCTGGGATCGGGAAAATGAATATGCCCGGACTGAAGTGGTGGATGGAATACGAATCCGCCGGTTCAATCCGCCCGCTGTATATGGCACAGGCCTGCAGCAGCTGGTTCCCTACATCAAATTTCTCCGGCAGGTTCGGCAATATCTTAAGACTCAGGAATATGCCTATCTCCATTGCCATGATCTGGACGGCATGATCGTCGGCGCGGCCTGCCGCTCCGCCAATCCTTCTGCCAAACTGATTTTTGATATGCACGAAATCTATGAAGTTCAGGGAAAAAAGCAGAAAATCCGCCGGCTGGTTCGTGCGCTGGTTTCGCGTTATCACGGCCTGGCCGACGCCATCCTGTATGTCAATGAACTTCAGCTGGAGCACATGAGCCCGGCGAATCGTAAAAAACTGATTCATCTGCCAAACTATCCCGATGCAGCCAATTTCAGTTCGGATGAAAAGACCGTTTCTCCTTTGCTGCGGGTTTCCTATATCGGTTCGGTCCGGCACTTTCAGCAAATGAAAAACCTCCTGGATGCCGCCTCAGGTGCCGAAGGTGTCTACACATCGATCCACGGGTTTGGCACGGCATATAAACAGCTCCAGGAGCTTGAAGCGGGCTATCCCAATGCTCAGGTTACCGGTCCTTACCATTTCCAGGAAAGCACTCGTCTGTTCTCAGAAGCCGATCTGCTATATATCATGTACCCCATGGATACGCTGCAGAACCGGGAATCTGAACCCATCAAGTTCTTCGAAGCCATCATCACGCGAACCCCCATGATCGTCAGTCCGCTCTCCCGCCTGGCTCAGTATGTTACCAGGTATGGCATCGGTTATCTGGTCGATGGTGAAGACATCGGAGAAATTCGCCGTCTGCTGGCTCATATCGCCACCCATCGCGAGGAACTGGCCCAAATGCGGGAACGAATGAAATCCATTCAGTTCCAGTTCACCTGGGACCATGTGGTGAAGGACCTCAGTCAGATCTATCAGTCTGACCCTAATCGTTGATGCCTGAATGGTCAAGTCTTATTACCGCCCCCTGTGCGAACATGAATCCCCCTTTCCCAAGACGTGAACCAGCAGATATCAGTAGAAATCGGTAGATAACAGTAGCTATCAGTTGTAAGTCGACTGAAATACATCTTCAGCTGCCAAAGACTCTGATCCTGCCGCCATCCAGAGTCAGGATCAGAGAATTTCCGGGATCAAACCCAAGTCCATGAGTCATATCCAAACACAGGGAAACACGAATCGAATACAACGCAAAAAGAAGAAGGCCAGCACCTTCTTCTTTTTGCATTGTATTTGTGGTCTGTCAGCCCGGCGATCTTCTGTCATAAGCCACTGAGCAGATTTTACCTGGTTTTTGAGAGGCCTTCTTCGGTTTCTGAGGAATGAAGGTACAGGATCAGCAGCAGAAACAGCAGTCCTCCGGTAACCAGGCCAGTTACAAGCCCTCCGTCATTCAGGGAAATGATATGGAACATAGCCATTCCGATGATGAAATCCTGACCCAGGGACTGGCTGAGCGAATTGATCAGAACCAGAATCAGCGCAAACACGACGGCAATGGCCACCAGTCCGATGAGACCGCCGTTGGCATAGGCATCCGCCACATAACCGGCATTGGCGTGCATATCCGGCTTATTGAAGAAGGTATCACCGATGACATTCGCCGCGTCCGTCGGATACGGATTGGGGATATTCAGAATCCGCCCGATGGTTCCCTGAGAATAGTACAGCTTGGGATTGAAGGTGAAGAACTCATACCAGAAAAACTTCAGCTGCGCGGGAAGAAACAGAAGTCGTCTGATAAACAGGGACGGAATATAGATATTTCCGGTGTAGACATACACTGCCAGATTGCCGGCGGCATACAGC
>JABNAD010000551.1_pt1 | contig 20725 bp, 13 predicted proteins | sample 7240381 | NCBI WGS metagenome assembly JABNAD01 (sample SAMN11332834, study PRJNA596920) | anaerobic digester metagenome | biome: digested sludge; isolation source: digested sewage sludge-derived enrichment culture grown on H2/CO2 | place: Germany: Goettingen
CAGGTTTTCGGTGCTTGAAAGTGGTCATTTCTGGCTCAGTGAAACACCTGAAATACCCGGTTCAAAAGGCTGGGATGCTGCTTGTGAACGTATCGTAACCTGGGCGGTTTTCAAAGATAAACAAAGCGGAAAATCTTTTGCTTTCTACAACACTCACTTTGATCATGTCGGCAAAACCGCACAACGGGAGAGTGCCATCATGCTGCTGGCTCATATCCGGGAAAATGTTAAAGGAATTCCGGTAGTTCTTACCGGCGATTTTAATGTAACCCCCTATTCTGAAGCCGTGAGCACCCTGCTTTCAGGCGATCTGCTGGTTGAAGCCGGCAAAATTTCCGGAATCAACTATGGCCCGGCATGGACATTTCATGACTTCGGCCGGATTCCTTTAAAAGATCGGGTAAAAATTGATTATCTGTTTGTCAGTCCACCCATAAAGGTCGATTCTTATGCATCACTTTCGGAACAAAAAGACACGGTTTACCTGTCTGACCATAATCCTGTCTTTGCAAAACTGGTTCTTCAATAAATAATTTTCGGAAAGCCAGATTGTCAAATCAATAACAAGCAGTGTGGTCTCCTTAAGTTCAGCAACAATATTAAAATTGATCGCAAAATGAAGAAAAAATATTTTCAGTTTGTCTTTGCCCTGGCTATTACCTGGCTTTTTATAAATCCTGCTGTTTTTGCACAGTACGAAAAAACGGAAGAAAGCGGCGATAAACTGACTTATGTTAAGCAGCAACCTTACGAAACGGTAAAGGCAACTACTCCTGCGGGAAAAGTTGTTAAGAATGTGATACTTATGATTGGCGATGGTATGGGTTTGACTCAGGTTTCAACTGCCTGGGTTGCCAATCACGGAAATTTGAACATAGATAACTTCCCTGTTATCGGGCTAAAGAGGACTTATGCTGCCAATAAGCTGATCACCGATTCAGGAGCAGCCGGGACGGCCCTGGCAACCGGGGAAAAAACCAATTACCATTCGGTGGGGGTGGATACTGCGGGCAATTCCATTCCTTCGCTCACCGATCTGGCATCGGAAAAGGGATTGTCAACCGCTGTGGTTGTTACCTGCAATCTTTCAGATGCTACGCCTTCGGCCTTCTGCGCAAGCAACAAAGACCGGGATAACGAGGAGGAAATTGCCGCCGATTATCTCAACTGCAATGTAGACTATATTTTTGGCGGAGGCCGCAATCAGTTTTATAAAAGGAAAGACGGCCGTAACCTTTTTAAGGAAATGGAGGCCAAAGGTTATCAGGTAAGTTTCACCTGGGAAGAGACTGCCAAAATAGAAACAGGGAAGGTTTTCTCTGTGCTTGATGATGGTCAGTTGCCATTGTATCCCGAAAGGGGAGAGGTTTTTAAAGATGCCACCCTGCATGCGTTGAGTCTGCTTGCCGGAAACGAAAAAGGATTTTTTGCCATGTTCGAAGGGTCGCGTATTGATGATTGCGGGCACTGGCATGATATTCCCGCCCTCATCAATGAGATGGCTGATTTTGATCAGACCATAGGCAGAGTGCTGCAATGGGCCGAAAAGGATGGAGAAACGCTGGTGATTGTGCTGGCCGACCACGAAACCGGAGGACTTACCCTGCTGGGTGGTGACATCAGCAAAGGTGAAGTAAAAGGGCATTATTCTACCGGAAGTCACTCGGGCATTCATGTGCCGGTGTATGCCTGGGGACCCGGAGCGGAGGAGTTTGCCGGAATCTATGAAAACACCGACATCTTCAACAAAATAGCAGGACTCCTCAAATTAAAATAGCATGAGAAAAACCTTTATATTACTATTTGCTTTTTTTACTGCCGTTGCTATACAAGCTCAGGAGCACGACATTCAGTTTGAATGGATTGAAGGCTTTCAGAAGGTAGATTCCCGCCGTGAGATAAAGATTCCGGACATACCAGGTTATAAAACGCTGAAAGGTGATTTTCACTCCCACACCATTTTCTCCGATGGGATTGTTATGCCTTCGGAACGCATTCATGAGGCCTGGCGGGAAGGACTCGATGTGATAGCCATCACCGACCATACTACCCCCCAGCCATCTTATCTCACCTCCGATTACAATACTTCGTTCAAAATGGCGCAACCGGTTGCCAAAAGACGTGGTATTACGCTTATTCCAGGAATTGAATATACCAAAAGCGAGCCTGTCGGACATCTCAATATTCTGTTTACCAAAGATGCCAACTACTATGCACGGCAGGATATTACCCCGGATGAAGCGCTGGATTATGCCGGAAAGGAAGGTGCTTTTGTTATTTACAACCACCCCGGCTGGCCCGATAAAGACAGTCGCCTTGACCCTTTCCATATCAGGCATCTCGAAAAAAGGAACATCAGGGCCATGGAAGCCATCAACGGCAATGAGTTTTATCCTGTTGTACTTGACTATTGCGCTCAATATCAGATTGCACCTTTCAGCAACACAGATATTCATTCCCCCATATATGCTTCCTTTCCGGTTGATCAGACCATGCGAAACCTGACCCTTGTTTTCGCAAAGGAAAATACTGAGGAAGCGATAAAAGAAGCGATGTTTGCCGGCAGAATCCTGGGATTGGCCAATAATACGCTGGTTGGTAACGGATTGTACATTAGCCAGTTGATTAGAGAATCGCTTCAGGTTACCAACCTGATGCTGGATGACTACCGCTTTTCGTGCAATGTTACCAATCATAGTGACATCACCTGGATACTTTACGGGCCAGGCCACAGACGGTATGTCTTTCCCGCGGGAAGAACTGTTCAGCTAAGCGATTTATTGTCGGATGCCGAACTGGTTTACAAGGTTAATAATACATGGGTGGCTTCTGATCGCCACCTGGAAATACCGCTCATGTATATTCTGGCAGAAAAAGACGAAGTTCAAATGCCTGTAGTCGGGCAAAATCTTATCCTCATAGATAAGGATCAGGCCATTTTTGCCGGATGCCTCACCCCCGGTGCAGAAATTAGGTTCACCACCGACGGCAGCATTCCTGACCAGAATTCCCGGCTGTGGCAGCAACCACTTCAGCTGAATCAATCCTCCTTCCTCATTCTAAGAGCATTTAAGGAGGGCATGAAACCCAGCAGGTTATTCCGCAGGCAGGTAATTATCAATCAGTTGCATGAACCATCAGGAATCAAAGCCAAGGAAAGGGGACTGAATTATCAGTATTATGAAGGTGAAATTCTTTCAGTGGTTGAGATACCGGTCAAAGGGAAAAAAATATCTGAAGGAATATCAGAATCTTTGGATATTAAACTTGCCAAAGCTGATGACCACTTTGGAATAATTTTTACCGGTTATCTGTACGCCCCTGTTTCCGGGCTGTACACCTTTGCGCTGGAAAGTGACGACGGGGCAACCTTCAGCATTTCAAATGTTGAATTACTTGACAATGATGGTTCACACAGCCTCAAGCGCGTGGAAGGAAAGATTCAGTTGAAAAAAGGATTTCACCCGATCACAGTCCGGTATTTCGACGACTACGAGGAACAGGAAATCAGGCTTTTGTGGTCAATTCCGGGAAAACCCGAAACGGAAATTTCGCCTGAGTATTATTTTGCCAGATAAGCAGCATCAATGCACCTGAAATATATCTTTTTCATTCAATTACTGATTTTTTCCATAAACGGAAACAGTCAGTTTATTCATCAAAGGCAGGTTTCAGGGGCAAATCCATGGACGTCAGCTCCTGAGATTTCAGGAGATAATTACAGGTTTATTGTTGCCGGAGATATTACCGGAGGAGAAGAACCCGGAGTTCTGGCAGAAGCGGTGCATAGAATTAATGAACTTTCTCCCGATTTTGTTATTACGGTTGGTGATCTGATTGACGGTTACACTACCGACAGCCTGCGGGCCGAGAAACAGTGGGATGATTTTCTGAAAGTGATCGGAAATCTTGAAATGCCCTTCTTTTTTACAGCCGGAAATCACGACATCACCAATCCAATGCTTGAGGATATATGGAATCGCAGGTTTGGAAGCCTTTGGTATAGTTTTAAGGTTGGCAGTTCTTTATTTTTTGTAATCAATTCTGCAGGAATAGCCAACAAAGGTTTTGATGCCGGACAGCTTGAATATTTTAAGAGCAGGCTTGAAAATCATAATTTAGATGCCCCGGTGTTCATTTTTATGCATTATCCGGCAAAGGAAATGGCTGACAATGATCATTTCGTTGAGTTCAGCCGTTTGCTGATGAATTACAATGCTTACTGGTTTTGCGGACATGAGCACCGGTATGTTTATGAAAAATTCAATGGGCAGCCACATATTATGCTCGCCGGACTTGCTACCGGCGGACCGGGAATGCGCGGATACGCGCTTGGCGAATTTCACAATCTTATGCAAATATCAGTGCGCGGCAACGGTGTAAACATTGCAAATCTCGATCTGGCGGGGCTTTTACCAGTAGATGTGGTGAACCCGGCAACCATTAAGCAGGTTGATGTATTGCGCAGCGGAAATTGGGCCGATACTGAAGTTGTGTATTCAACGGACAGAATGGTTTCATCTGTTTTTACAAGAATGTTGCTGAAGAATGAAGGTGAATACCCTTTGCATGTCAGCGGCTCATTTACGTCAGAAAAAAACATCTCAATTAATCCGGTCCGGATTGATACGTTGATTCAGCCAGCTAAAACTTCACTCATTCCGGTGGAATTTTCAGCCCCGGAGAAGTTTGATTTAGACGGCTTAAACGGAATTACATTCAATTCAACCGCTGAGTTTTATCAGCCGGGAGCAGCGTTAAAGGCTACTCATGAATTGATCGTTTTGTCTGATTATCTCAGAAATTGCCATTATTCTGTTGATCCTCAGGTAAGCTTCACGGATACTGAAGTGCCTTTTGAGATTGAAGAAGACTGGGACTGGAAAGGGAACCATGATGCCTCATTCTCACTTGAAACAACGCACGATGAAAAGCACATTCATATCAGCGTTAAAATAACCGATGACCGGTGGGTAATGTCTGACCAAAGGGCGCATGATAAACTGTTGGTTTATTTTTCTCCGGAAACCACAGCAAATCCGCAGCAGGCCTTTCAGTTTCAGTTCAATGCGGGCGAAGGCAGTGCAAAAGTCGTTTCTGCATCCGGAAGAAAAATAAAATTCAGGTCGTCTGCTGAAATCAATGGGGATCAAATGTATATTAATCTGTCTGTTCCTGCCGGCATGGTTAAAACGGGTTATTTCAGGCTGAACCTGATTTACACCGATGTAGATGACCCTTCCGGCACTGATCATACAAGGCTGAACTGGCGTCCCTGGGAAACCGCCGGCAGTTGGAACAAAGGCGCCGGAATTTTTCTGATTAAATAACTTTATACAAGTATCATATGAGTATGCACTCTTTTATTTATTTCCGAACCAGGTGGCTGATGTCGCTTCTTTTGTTGCTGTGGTGCGGTTTTTCTGCTGCCCAGAATTCAGCAGTACTTAAATTCCGTCAGGGTGAGCCATTTAAAATCGTTCAGTTCACCGATATACATTGGGACAACAATCAACCCAATTGTGTTGAAACAGCATCGGTAATTAAAAATGTTCTTGCTACTGAAAAACCCGATCTCATAATCCTGACCGGAGACATCGTAACCTATTCCCCGGCCGCAGAGGGGTGGGATGCCGTTACGGCATTAATGTCGGAGTCGGGTATTCCCTGGACTGTGACACTGGGCAATCACGACGATGAAACCGGGTTGTCGCGGTCAGTGATTTTTGATTTACTGGAAACCAAAAAGGGTTTTATCGGTCAAAAAGGTCCGGAAGAAATTTCCGGCACAGGCAATTATATTCTGGAAATAAAAGCTTCAAACTCTGATAAAACCTCAGCGCTGATCTATTGCATTGATTCACATAGTTATCCTCAGGATAAGAAGTTGGGCAGTTATGATTGGGTCAGGTTTGATCAGATTGATTGGTACAGAAGGGAAAGCCGGAAGTTTACCAAAGCCAACGGGGGAAATCCATTGCCTGCGCTGGCTTATTTTCATATTCCAACTCCGGAGTATAAGGAGGTATATGGTTCAAAATCAAGTCTTGGCGAGAAAAATGAGGAAGTGGCATCTCCGATGCTCAATTCCGGCCTGATTACTTCTATGATCGAAATGGGTGATGTAATGGGCACTTTTACCGGTCACGACCACGAAAACAATTACATAGCCTTATATCACAGTCTGGCGTTGGCGTACGGACAGGTTACCGGAGTAAATGCCTATGGTAAGTTTGAACGTGGGGCACGGGTGGTTGAAATCAACGAAGGAGACTATAATTTCAATACCTGGATCAGGACAGCATCAGGGGTTAGTTATCCTTATAATTTTCCTTTTGGAGGTACTTATGATGAATCTGCCTTTGATTTTCTGAAGGCAGAGGAAATGACAGCAATGAAACCTGGCATCTCATACAGTTATTTTGAGGGGATATTCAAATCTACTGATGATTTCGCAGGCGTTGAACCTGTCCACAGAGGCGTGGTTCAGGAAATAACCCTGGAACCCCGGCAAGCAGAAGATCATTTCGGTTTTGAATTCAATGCCTGGATAGAAATTCCGGAAAAGGGGCTCTATCGCTTCTCTACCTGGTCCGACGATGGATCCAGGCTCTACATCGGAGGAAAACTGGTGGTTGATAATGACGGATCGCACAGCGCACGCCTTAAAGAAGGTGCAATAGCGTTGGAGAAAGGCTTCCACCGGTTCAGGCTTCTTTATTTTGATGACTACATGGGTGAAACACTTGAAGCCGGTATCTCGGGGCTTACTTTCAGGGAAAAAACAGTTACTGGTGCCATGCTTTTCATCCCGGAAAATATAAACAAGGCGAACCCCCAAAAATAAACCTTCCCATGTGTCTCTCCGGTAAAGGATCATTCGGTTTGCAATCCGGAAAATACTCTAAATAACAGATAATCAATGCAATGCATGTTTGTTTGCTGAACCTGGTAAACAAAGGAGATTGCCGGAAATATGTTCTTTTATGATAAAAAACAAAATGTTGGGTTTCGATATAGGCGGGACCAATCTCAGGGCCGGAGTAATTGAAAACGGAAGCTTTCTGAGCATTTACCACGAACCTATTAAAGATCAGTTTGATGAACAGGAGACTATAAATCAGGTTATTAAACTGATATCCATGGCCATGTTGCCGGGAATAGTCTCAATTGGCGTTGGGGTACCCTCTGTGGTGGATCTCAAAACAGGGGTAGTTTATGATACTGTCAACATCCCGTCGTGGAAAGAAGTGCCACTGAAAGACATTCTGGAAAAAAAATTCGGAATTCCTGTTCTGATTAACAACGATGCAAATTGTTTTGTACTTGGCGAAAAATACTTTGGTTCTGGGAAAAATGTGGGTAATCTTACCGGACTTATTCTGGGAACAGGGGTGGGGGCCGGCCTTATTATGAACAACAAACTCGTTCCGGGCTATAATTGCGGAGCCGGCGAATTTGGGATGGTTTCTTACCTGGAGCACGATTATGAGTATTATTGCGGAGGAGGGAATTTCGAAGTTCTCTATGGTAACAGTGCCGCTGAAATATCCAGGCTTGCGGATGCGGGCAATCCGGAAGCATTGAGAATCTGGAACACATACGGAAAGCACCTGGCCGAACTGATTAAACTTGTGCTTTACACGGCCGATCCCCAATCCATTGTTCTGGGAGGTTCACTTTCGCAGGCATATCCGTTCTTTAAGGAGAGTATGCTGCAATCACTGCAAACATTTGCCTTCAGAAATACACTGAAAAACCTGAGTATTCATGTTTCGGAGCTTGAATATGCCGGCGTGCTCGGGGCGGCCTGCCTGTACAACGATTCCGGGATCTGAAAGGTAACTTTAATTCAAAAAGCAATGAAAATCACCGTGGAAAGATACCAAAGTTACAGCCTGTGCCGCGAGATGTTTGAAACCATTGGCATTTGCAGAAATTTTGATCCGCACAAATTTGTTCCACTGGCTGAAGAATTATCATCGCGGGATAAACTGCTTCTGACCGGAGAAGGGAGTAGCCGGATTTTCCCGGCCATGAATGCCATTAGCCAGCTACTGAAGAATGCTTCAAACAAAACTATTATCACCGAAGGTTGCCTTCAGGCAATGGAATATAATCTTGGTGATTTTGCTGTTTTGGGGTTGAGCAACTCGGGCCGTACCCGTGAACTGCTCAATCTGTTCGGGAAACTGCGTCATGAAAAACATGATGCACTTTATTCCGTCACTGCTTATGCGGACTCGCCGGTAACAGGAATTTCCAGGGCATGCGTTCTGAATTGCGGACCCGAAGCGGCTGTCGCTGCCACAAAAAGCGTGGTGGAACAGGCCCTGACACTGCAGGTTTTAACAAGTTTCTATGCCGGTGATATTTCTGCATTGAACGATGATTTTAAAGAAACCACCCGGAGACTCGCAAATGCACTGGAATACACATTGACTGCTGATATTGAAACAGATATAATAAAGGCTTATGCCGGGGCTTCAAAGGTCTATTTTGCAGGGCGAAACAATGGAGTAGCTGAAGAACTGGCTTTAAAGGCGAACGAGATTACCCGTAAAAAGTCAATGTATCTCGGGGGGACCTTTCTTTTACATGGGATTGAAGAAGTAATGGATGCCGGTGAAATAGTAATTCTGGTTGACCCCTGGCAAAGTGAAGAAGAGAAAATCAGGAAGGTGATCAGTCATGGCGCGGGCCTGCAGGTCTTTGCCATCAGCAGCCGGCAGACATCTTTCCCCACCATCCTGGTGCCGGATTCAAAAGAATTTCAAGGTTATATCCAGCTAATCGCCGGATGGAATCTGTTGGTGGAAGCTGGATTATATATGGGAATTAACATCGACAAAGGAATGCGGGCCAGGAAGATTGGCAATGAAGGGTGATTTTGCATTCCGGGCCGGGTGGGCTAAGAAAATATTAATTTTACCACCCAAACCTCCTGCAATGAACCCATTACTCGAAAAAGCCTTTGATCCTGAAGATTTTCGTCGTGAAGGCCATAAACTCGTTGATCTGCTCGCTTCTTATCTCGAAAGCTGTCGTCAAAAAGCTCAGATGCCGGTATTACCACCTTCTGATCCGGAAACGATGGCTGGTTTCTGGAAAAACGACCTGCTGAATCCCGGTTTTGATCTTCAGTCATTTTATTCGACCCTCATTGCGCAATCCAATCATATTCACCATCCCCGTTATATGGGGCATCAGGTGGTGCCTCCGGCGCCGCTTTCGGCATTGACTGAGTTGCTGGAAGCCTTGCTCAATAACGGAATGGCCATTTACGAAATGGGCCCGGCATCCACGGCCATTGAACGGGTTGTACTGCAATGGCTGGCTCAGCATCTGGGAATGCCGGCTACCACCGATGGTGTGCTGACCTCCGGTGGTTCGGCTGGAAACCTTACAGCCCTGCTCGCTGCCCGTCAGACCAAATGTGGACATAACATCTGGGAAGAAGGCAATCAAAACCATACGCCTTTGGCAATTATGGTATCTGATGAGGCCCATTACAGCGTGGCACGGGCTGCCCGAATCATGGGCTGGGGTGAACAGGGTGTTGTAAAGGTGCCCGTGAATAACAGACTCCAGCTCGATGCAGGAAGATTAAAAGACACACTGCTTGATGCCAGGGCTCGGGGACTGAATGTGATTGCACTGGTGGGCAACGCTTGCTCAACTTCAACGGGTTCTTACGACCCTCTTGATGAAATGGCTGATTTTGCACAGGAAAACAATCTCTGGTTTCATGTGGATGGCGCGCATGGAGGAGCTGCAGCCCTCACAAAAAAATACAGCCACCTTACCAAAGGAATAGAAAAGGCTGATTCGGTGGTGATAGATTTCCATAAAATGATGCTGGCGCCGGCCCTGACAACAGCGGTATTGTTTAAAAACGGCGCACATTCTTACGAAACCTTTGCACAGAAGGCCGCTTACCTCCTGGCGTCAGGGGCTCAGAAACCCTGGTACGACAGTGCCGGTCGTACCCTGGAATGTACAAAAAAGATGCTGGGAGTAAAGGTCTATGCAATGATTAAACTATATGGAGATCAGCTTTTCATCGATTATGTGGAAACCGCCTATGACCTCGGACAGGAATTTTTTAATCTGCTTAATCAGCAAACGGATTTTGAACCGGCGCTCAAACCCGACGGAAATATAGTTTGTTTCAGGTATCGTCCCAAAGGGTTTACAGGTGACGTAAGTTTGTTAAATGCTGAAATAAGAAAAAAGATCCTGCTCGATGCCAGGTTTTATGTTGTGCAGACTCAAATACAGGGGCAGGTTTATCTCAGGGTAACCCTGATGAACCCTTTCACTGAAATCAATGATCTGAATGATTTGTTGCTGTTAATCAGAGAATTGGGTAACGGGATTATGGAAACTGCTAATGCCTGAAGTTATGGACAGCAAAGAATTCAGGAAACAGGCACACGTTCTTGCCGACAGAATGGCCGATTATTTTGAAGAGATTTCGGATTATCCGGTCAAATCTCAGGTAAAACCGGGCGAAATACTTTCGGCTTTGCCTGTATCAGCACCGGTTAAGGGGGAAACCTTCGATGCAATTTTGTCTGATTTCGAAAGAATTATCATGCCGGGAATTACCCATTGGCAAAGCCCGTCTTTCTTTGCTTTCTTCCCTGCGAATTCGAGTTACCCCTCGGTATTGGCCGAAATGCTCACTGCCGCTTTGGGCCAGCAGGGAATGATTTGGGAGACCTCACCTGCAGCTACCGAACTTGAACAGCGTGTTATGGAGTGGCTGCGCGAACTTTGCGGTCTCCCGGCTTCCTGGACAGGCGTTATCCAGGATACGGCTTCGGCGTCAACGCTCACGGCATTGCTGAGTGCGCGCGAAAAAACTACCGGATTCAGAACAAACCTTGAAGGCTTCACTGGCATGGAAAAGCTCAGGGTGTATTGTTCTTCCGAAACACATTCATCCATTGAAAAAGCCGTAAAGATTGCCGGATTCGGAAAAAATAACCTGGTAAAGGTAGCGGTGGATGAAAATTTTGCGTTGGTTCCTGCTCAGCTTGAGATGGCTATCAAAGAAGATATTAAAAGAGGATATACGCCGTGTGCTGTGGTTGCCAGTATCGGCACCACAGGCTCTACCGCTGTGGATCCGGTGGATGAAATCGGTAAAATATGTGAACGCTACAAAATCTGGCTCCATGTGGATGCCGCTTTTGCCGGAACCGCTTTCCTGCTCCCTGAAATGAGGCATTTTGCAGCCGGCCTGGAATATGCCGACAGCTACGTTTTTAATCCGCACAAATGGATGTTTACCAACTTTGATGCTTCGGCCTATTTTGTGCGTGATCCTGAATTACTGATCCGGACTTTTGAAATATTGCCTGAATATCTCAAAACCCGTACACGCGGCCTGGTAAACGACTATCGCGACTGGGGCGTGGCCCTTGGAAGAAGGTTCAGGGCGCTTAAACTCTGGTTCGTTATCCGGAGCTTCGGTGCAGATGGACTCAGGGAAAAGATCAGGCATCATATCGCCCTTGCAGGTTGGCTGAAAGAGAGGATTCTTGAGCACCCGGACTTTGAACTCTTGGCTCCTGTAAACTTCAGCCTGGTTTGTTTCAGGTATAATCCCGGTAAACTTTCTACGGGAGAAGATCCTGATCGTGTGAATGCTGACTTGTTATCAGAACTTAACGGGAGCGGAAAACTCTACCTCTCCCACACCCGGCTCAATGGCAGTTTTGTCTTAAGGATGGTCACCGCCCAGACAACCATCACCAAAGACCATGTGCTGCAGGCCTGGGACCTTATACAGCAAACGGCGATGAAATTGTCGTTAAAAAATGAGTGATCTGAGTCATTCTTCATACCGGTGCCGGAACTTCTCATTATTTCACCGGTGTTATTTCGCCATAACAGATGGAATGCCAATACTTGCAGCCGGCGTATTTGTTGCTCCCGGCCGGCCTATCTAAAATTCTTGCCACACCAGATTCCTTTATTACCTTTGCAGCATTAAATGCTACCAAATATATTATTGTCATGCAACTTGCTGATTTCCGGAAATCTGTAATGGAAGGAATTCCTTCGGAACTTCCATTACCTCAACCTTTCGACAATACCGTAAGCCATGCCCCCGTCCGTAAAGATATCCTTACGCCCAACGAGAAAAAACTGGCATTGCGCAACGCGCTCCGTTATTTTGATCCGGTGCATCACCCGGTGCTGGCTCCTGAATTTGCCGATGAACTGAAGAAATACGGCCGGATTTATATGTACCGGTTCAGGCCGTCATACCCCATGTACGCGCGGCCCATTGAAGAATATCCGGCGAAATCGAAACAGGCCGCCGGTATTATGCTGATGATTCAGAATAACCTGGATCCCGCCGTTGCCCAGCATCCGCATGAACTCATCACCTATGGAGGCAACGGGGCGGTGTTTCAGAACTGGGCGCAGTACCTGCTTACCATGAAGTACCTGTCGGAAATGACGGATGAACAGACACTGGTAATGTATTCGGGCCACCCGATGGGGCTTTTCCCATCCCACAAAGACGCACCAAGGGTGGTGGTTACCAATGGGATGGTTATCCCCAACTACTCAAAGCCCGACGACTGGGAACGTTTCAATGCGCTGGGCGTTTCGCAGTACGGACAGATGACGGCCGGCAGCTACATGTACATCGGCCCCCAGGGCATCGTACACGGAACTACCATTACCGTGCTCAACGCAGGGCGTAAAATCGCCGGTACGGGTGATGGGCTGGGAGGAACGCTCTTTGTAACTTCGGGCCTTGGCGGGATGAGCGGCGCTCAGCCCAAAGCAGGGAACATTGCCGGTGTGGTGACCATCTGCGCCGAGATAAATCCCCATGCCGCGCGCAAGCGGCATAGCCAGGGCTGGGTGGATGAGATTTCCGACGATGCGGATACCGCCATTGACCTGGCACTGAAATACCGGAAGGAGAAAAAAGCCCGTTCCATAGCCTACCTGGGCAATATCGTCGACCTCTGGGAACGGTTGGCAGAACGCAATGTTTCCGTTGATCTGGGCTCCGATCAGACTTCCCTGCACAATCCCTGGGCCGGGGGATATTACCCTGTGGGACTTTCCTATGAAGACTCCAACGAAATGATGGCGCATCAGCCGGAGGAGTTCAAAAAGCGGGTGCAGGAAACCCTCAGGCGTCACGTTGCTGCAGTTAACACGCTCTGCAGCCGCGGAATGTACTTCTTCGACTACGGCAATGCCTTCCTGCTTGAGTCGGGCAGGGCGGGCGCCGATATCTTTAAAGCCGATGGCAGTTTTAAATATCCTTCCTACGTGCAGGATATTATGGGGCCCATGTGCTTCGACTATGGGTTCGGGCCCTTCCGCTGGGTGTGTACATCCGGCAGCGCCGCCGACCTGGATACCACCGACCGCATTGCCATGGAGGTACTGGAAGAAATTGCCGCCACCGCTCCTGCTGAAATCAGTCAGCAGATGAAAGACAATATACAATGGATCCGGGGAGCCAAGGAAAACCGTCTGGTAGTCGGCTCGCAGGCAAGAATCCTGTATGCCGACTGCGAGGGACGGACTAAAATAGCCGCAGCTTTCAACAAGGCCATCGCCGATGGGCGGATCTCCGCAGCGGTAGTGCTGGGCCGCGACCATCATGATGTATCGGGTACCGACTCACCCTTCAGGGAGACCTCCAACATATACGACGGCAGCAGCTTCACCGCCGATATGGCAATCCATAATGTAATCGGCGATTCCTTCAGGGGTGCAACCTGGGTTTCTATTCATAACGGTGGCGGTGTAGGCTGGGGTGAAGTCATCAACGGAGGTTTCGGCATGCTCCTCGATGGCAGCGCTGACAGCGACCGCCGTCTGCGCGCAATGCTTTACTGGGACGTGAACAACGGCATCAGCCGCCGCTCCTGGGCAAGAAACGAAGGCGCCGTTTTTGCCATTAAGCGGGCCATGGAGGCGGAACCCCTGCTGAAAGTGACCCTGCCCAATATGGCGGATGACAAAATTATTGATGCCCTCTTTTAGTTTTTTTGAATTGTATTACTGCCCGGTTGAATCATGCGAAGCAACCGGGCAGTTTTGTTATTTCCGAACCAGGAGGCCCTTCGTCTGTTATCAATAGATTATAGAGTCATTCCGAAGTACACATAAAAAAACCTGCGTTGAAGGCCGCAGGTTTTTAAATTTTTCAGAACCGGGTGCTTATCTGCTGACGCTCAGCTTGCGACTGCTGATCCCGTTTCCGTTATCCAGTTGTATCATGTAGATGCCAACCGGCCAGTTTGAAGTATTGATATCTATCTTCTGTATCAGATCGGCTGGCGCATTCATTTCATTAACATACACCCGTTGCCCGAGTTGGTTGATGATATTGATCTTTACGGTCTGGTTTCTTTCAGGAGTAAATCCGATGAATACCTGTTCTCCGGCGGGGTTGGGATAAACCTCAAATTCGGTCAGAACCGGCAGGTGACTGACACCGACACTTATTACATTAAACTGGGCGGTAAGCATTGAACCGAAATCCGTTCCCATGGCTAATGTAGCTGAACCTGATGAAAGCCTTACAAAGCCTGCGCCATTGGTACAGCATATCCCGTTACCGCCGGCATCGTAAACGAAGAAATCATAACAACCGTCAGCCTCGAGCTGCACATCGGTATTGATGATCGTTCCTGACTCGGTATAGGGACCTCCGCTGGCAACCACCTCTCCGGCCATATTTTTGATTTCCCAGGTGGTTTCATGAGGATTGTTATCGGTTCTTACCTTCACGAGCAGGTCGCGGGTTGCCTGAAGGGCTGTGGCAAAATCATGTACAAGGGTATCGTTGCGGGTGTATCCGTCGCTTCCTCCGTTAACGCTGGCCGCCCATACTTTCAACTGATTGTTATCCTGTAGCTGGTAATTCAGCGCGGGAAGTTCAATTTCAACCGACTGCAGCGGATCCAGATTACCTGTCCAGTTGTAAACAAAAGTCTCCTCATCATTCACCTGGTAATTAAGTTCTACGGCAGTCACAGCATTGTTGCCGTTATTGCGGAATCTTACCAGAGGATTGAGGGTTTCATTGCAATAGCGGTCTGTCATATTGGGCAAAGAAAGCACTTCCACATCATCGGCATAAAGGCCCACATAATTGCCCGGGGTAAGGTTGCATGACTGATAAATTTCTTTTGACAGCGTATTCTGTACATATCCGACAAGGCTCAGCTCATTGATATTGTATACGTTCGCTAAAACCCAGTATGATTCAATAATCAGGTAATCTCCGGCAGCCATCGGGGTAGGAAGGGATTGTCCGGATTTGGAAGGAAGCAGTTTCTTCATCACATTATAGAAATCTTTCTCGCCGTTGCTCCCCGGAGGTGAGTTAAAATGAATATGTTTTTCAATAACGGCTGCAGTTGCAGCAATTTGTCCGGTAATTTCTGCAGTAGCCTCTACCACCAGGGTAACAAACAGCGTGTCCTGGGTGGGTGAAAGCCGTTGAAAAGCCATAAGATTGCAGGGTGAAGGTACTGCATACCGCTGGTTTACGGAGTTGATATTCCATCCGTTAGGATGTCCATTGTAAAAATTACCATCGAGTACAGAGTTGGGGACGCTGCTCACGTTGTAATAAGAGGTTCTGCCTGCATTATCAACGGTATTGTGGTTGTACATGGGGTCGTATCCCGGCCAGCTGGTATGGTAATTAATGGAGGTAATCTTATCCGGATTGTTCACCAGCAAAGTGTGGATGGAGGGGTTGTAAGTCGCACAGGGTCCGCAGCTTGCCTGTGTAAAGTGCTCAAGCAGCACCAGCCGCTGAGATTGTGCATAAAGACCGGAGGAAAGCAACAGCACGGCTGCAATCAGGGTAAATCTTTTCATAAGCTGTGTTTGTTTGTCGTTATGCAAATATCTGCATTTTTACATCAATAAACCCGAAGTTGAAAAGTTTTTAAAAAATATTTTGAAGATTTCTTGCTTTATTTATTATGTAATGTATTGATATTCAGCCTAGATAAATGATCGGTGTATTGATGAGTGAATAACATTCACTAAATGAGGGAATAGCATCATCATGTTTTAAGATATGACAAATAGTTATAAAACAAAACCATTTCTTATAAGAATTAATTGCTAACCCTTTGCATTTTCGCATTGTAGTTTTTTTAGAAAGAAACAAGCTTTGTGCACATAAATAGCAGTGTAAGTTTATTTGCAGTGCCCTTTAAGACATATTTAACACAAATAGATTCAGAAGTGGAAGATAATCAGCCTGATTAATCATACCAAAACTGAAATCAAAACCTTAACATAAAGATTGTATAAAAATGAAAAAAATGAAATTTGCGTTTGCATTACTTGCAATTGGATTACTGTGTACCGGAATTGTTTCAGCACAAGATGTTAAACTAGACTATGACGAAGCCGGAAACCGCACACAACGTTATAAAGTCTTAAAAAGCAGCGAGGTTACCTTTGCCGACACAGCCTTAAACAATCAGCCTATTGTTGAAGATGTTTTAATTGCCGGCAAGAAGACCAATATATTTCCCAACCCTGTTAGTAATCATCTGAATATTTTATTCTCAGGTGTTGATGCTGAAAGCACAACTGTTGAAATATGCCTGTTTGATGTCAGTGGCAATCAGTTGTATAAGGAAAAGGTCAGCCCCGCAAATCATCAGGTTCCCATGCAGAATTACCCGGCAGGTTTCTATTTTCTTAGAATATCAGACTCTTTGAAAACAGAGCAGTGGAAAATTGTAAAGAAGTAAATTTTTAACATAATACCTTTTATTATCATGAAATCATTACTGATATCTTGCCTTTTATATGTTGCATTGATTACAAATCTTAATGCACAGGATATTTTTAAACAAATTGTTTCAACGGATGAAAACGGTTATTCCGTAGGAACCCTTAGTGGCAGCCTGAGTGTTAGCCCGGGTGGAGCTACAAATTACACAGTTCCAATAGAGCTGCCCGAAGGCCGTATGGGTATGACACCTCAACTGGCACTCACTTACAACAGCCAGGGCGAATATGGTTTACTGGGTAAAGGTTGGTCAATTGCAGGCTGGTCGTATATAGCAAGAACCGGACAAAGCCTTTATTATGATGATAAGCAAAGTAGTGTAAACTTTGCCGGTGATGGTTTTACCATTGATGGTGCAAGAATGATAAAAACAAGTGAATATGAGGCAGGTAAGACTTTTTATCGCACTGAAACAGATGCATTAGCCAAAATTGTTCATATTGGAGCTGAAGAAAAAGGGAATAGAGATGCCTCATGGTTTGAAGTTTATACTAAGGATGGGCTTATTAAAACTTATGGGGGTACACCCGATTCCAGGCAAGTATATAATGATATTGCTTATCCTGCAATCCGGTATCATCTAAACAGGATTGAAGATAACAAAGGAAATTATGTTGAATATACGTATGAGAGAATAATAGAAAATGGGGAAGTAAGGCTGAAATTAATTTCATATACTGGGAATACTCAAATTTCCGGTGATGCAGGAAAACCTTTTTACACAGTGGAATTTTTGTACAATTCAACACAGTTGGCTCAGGATAATATCTTAACTTCATATTTCAATAAAGGCAATGATTTATATGCATATAAAGTAACAAGCTTACTTAAAGAAATTAGAATAAGCTATATTGGTTCTGAGATTAAAAAGTACGAGATTGGATATAAAAATGAAGGAAATTTTAGTTACCCTTATCTTACAGAAATAAAACTACATGCTGGTATCGAAAAAATGAACCCACTTACTTTTGCATGGAATCATCCAGTAAATAATATTATTAACCCTCAATATTACAGAAAGGACGATTATACATTGCCTGCCTCATATGATCAGAATTTATACTTGAACGAAGACCTTAATTTCGATGGGAAAGATGAGGTTATTGAAGTAGGGAATTTCGGAATGAGGAATGGACAAAATGTAAGTGGCACATTCATTCGTTTGGGTAAAAACTATGATGTCTTTTATAAGATTTCTGATTATACAGGTAAAGATGTTCATATTATTGATTTTAATGGCGATGGTGAAAAAGAAATATTTGTAGATGGGGAAGTATTCAATTTTTATTTCGGATCAAATAATCAGAGTGTTTCTTTGATAAAAAAACTTGACAGACCTGTTACCAGTGGTGAATTCAAAATCAAACATGTTGGTGATTTTAATGGTGATGGTATTCAAGATATTATTGTTAAGCAATTGGGTACTTATTTTGTGTATTTTGGGGATGCAAATATGGGATATAATTCCAGATATCAGATTAATAACTATAGCGTTGTTTCAGGTGCACTTGCATGCGTTGAGGGTGATTTCATTGGAAAGGGTACAACAAATTTTTGCATTTTAAAAACCAGCACTTCATCATCAGATTTAGTAATTGAAACATTGGAATTGGAGCTTCTTAGTGGTACTGATAAGTATTCTTTTGCCTCTAAATCGACGCAAAATAATTTGTTAAATGGTTTATCTCAGTTGGATGGTTTTACATCTGGCGATTTTAATGGAGATGGGAAAACTGATGTACTTGTTGCATATAAAGAGAATAGTAGTACCAGAACGAAAATTTTATATAGCTATGGAAAAGGTTTTGAACAACAAGAAATTTCGACGCCTTTATTTGGAATGTTCAGTCAATGGGGGAGTCATAGAGTTTTGGATTTAAACAATGATGGAATAAGTGATTTAGTGTTTTATAGATCATTAAAGGTTTTAGAACAATCGAAATGGAACTACAAACTACAGATGAATAAATATATTAAAAAACCGGGTGTTTCAGGTAGTTTTGTTATTGAAGAGGTTTCAATATCAAGTAAATTTATTCTTAATCAAAATTATCTTGAAGAAATTGAAGATGATGGATTATTACTTGGTGATTTTTCAGGAAATGGGAATTATAGTTGTTTCAGAAGTTTTCACTTTTTCAATGATGCGCAGCCACCTATTTACGCTGGGCGATGCAGCGAAATTTTTAGTTCAGATTCTGGAATTCCTCCCATTGATGCCATATCTTCAATTACCGATGGCTTCGGTAAAACTGAAATGATTTCTTACAAAAAATTTGTGCCCGGTTTGGCTAAAACAACTTTCCCGGTTACAAACTTTAACCAGTCGTTTTTTGTGGTTGACCAGGTATTTGCCGATCTGGGTAAACCAGTTGCAGTACAAAAATACTCCTACCGCAACATGCTGGCTCATGCACAGGGCAAAGGACTGCTTGGATTTGAATATACTGGTGTTACCGATCTTATCAACAATACTTACAGCGAGGTACGTAACGAAATCTACAACAGCAGCGAAACCGGCAATGCGGGCAGGCAAATAATATTGCCTTTCCCTGCTAAAACCATCACTACTTACCTGGCTGAAACACCCGCCAAAAATAAAAAAATGAGCGAAAGCTCCTCACAGATTGATGTTTTCAGAACAAGATATAACTCAAATTCACCACAGAGCAAGGAAAATCTCATTCATATTCCTTTGGTGACACTAAGCGTTTCGCAAAGCTGGGATATTGATGATGACAACACCTACATGGGTTGTAATGTGCAGGTGCAAAAAAAGGAAGATTTTGATGTATTTGGCAACCTTAAAAAAACGGTATCATATGCCGGTGAGTCAAAAACTACAAACTTCCCGGGGCAGGAATCAGATTATAGCTGGGTTGAAATAGTTGAAACAAAATATGTAGCACCCGACCCGAATGATCTGGCAAAGTGGATAATTTCCAGGCCCGAAAAAATTACAGCAACATCAAAACATTATCCAAAGTCGGGCGATTGCAAACAACCCGAAGTGTACACCTCGGTTACTGAATTTGAGTATTACAAGCACAATGAAGCACATTATCCCCTGCTTCATTATAAATGGGAATTGCCCTCGGGTAATGAAAATCTGACGACCACTGCAGAATTTGATTACGATGTTTTTGGTAATGTAATTAAAAAGACCATTACCACCCCGGTTGAAGCAGGTGTTGAAAATATTAAAATAACGGATTACATATATAATCCCGATGCAACCCATAGGGGGAGGTTCCTCACTACTGAAAAAGTTAATGCAGGAAGTGCCGGTGACGCTATGGTAACTACCTACGAATATTCTGCCAGCACCGGTTTGCTTAAATCAAAAACCGATATAAATGGCCTGGTTACAAGCTATGGTTACGATGCATTCGGTAAGAATAATCTAACTACCATGCCCGATGGAACCAGCGTTGCTACTTTGATCGGATGGAGCAATGCTTCGGAAGATGCACCGGAAAGTGCGCTATATTATATAGCTAAAGTAAGATTTGTACCAAACTGGACTATGGTATGGGACAAAGAAATTGTTTTCTTCGACAAACTACAGCGAACACTCAGGTCTGTTTCGTGGAATCTTTCATCAAAAGCTGTGTATTCCGATAAGGAATACGATGAGTTTGGCAGAGTGAGCCAGGTTTCTGAACCCTACTTTAAGAACTCTGAACCTTCACTTTTTACCACATACCAGTACGACAGGGCCGGGCGTAATTATTCAATAACTACTCCAACAGGGGCAAAAATACTTACCGAAACAAAAGGCCGGGTAACTAAAGTTACCAATATGATTACTGAAAACTGGACCGAAAAGGAAGTAAACATTAAGGGTAAACTGTTATATAGCACAACATAATTGACACTTTTGCCATATCCTTAAAAGAGGGGGCT
>JABNAD010000552.1_pt1 | contig 20704 bp, 21 predicted proteins | sample 7240381 | NCBI WGS metagenome assembly JABNAD01 (sample SAMN11332834, study PRJNA596920) | anaerobic digester metagenome | biome: digested sludge; isolation source: digested sewage sludge-derived enrichment culture grown on H2/CO2 | place: Germany: Goettingen
TCCTGGCCACATCTCCCGGGCTTCCGGCTGAAAGGTTCAGGAAACTTATGATTTTCTTTACGCTCGCCGTTTTTACAGGAACACTTGCAAGTACTTATGTACTGCTGCCCAAGAATGTGCGCGACCCCAGGGCGTTGAGTATCTTTATCTCACATATCAGGTTCAGCCTGACCCTCTGCTTTGCTATCTTCACACTTATCCACTTTCTGATTCACAAGAAATACAATCATAAGTTATCCAGGTATATTATCATAGCCGGAATCCTTTGGTTCCTGCTCTTTCTCTTTATCCTTGAGTCAATCACAGGCATATTCATTACCGGCCTGCTGGCACTTATATTCCTGGGTTATTACATTTTTACTGTAAGAGGGCAATTTCTGAGGCTTTCAGCAGCGATACTGGGTTTACTTGTAACAGTCGCCTCCGTTTATTATTTCAGATCCTTTGTAAAGGATTTTACCAGCGCCAGACCGGTGGATTTTTCCACCCTCGACAAGTACACCGAATTAGGCACTCCCTATATTCATGACACCTGTACATATGGCATCGAGAACGGGCAGTTTGTCGGGCTTTTCCTTTGTCCTACTGAATTGCGGCATGAATGGAGCAAGCGCAGCAAACTCAGTTATGACGGAACTGATAAAAAAGGCCATGAATTGAATTACACCCTGATACGGTTCCTCCACTCAAAAGGCTACCGGAAAGACGCACTGGGGGTAAGAAAACTCACCGATACTGAAATCAGACATATAGAAAATGGGGTAGCCAATGCTGATTACCTGGAAAACTTTAACCTGAAATCACGCTTTGAGCAGATAGCCATGGGCTATTCCAATTATATCACACATGGCGATCCCAATGCATCATCAGTGATGCAGCGTTTCGAGTATTGGAAAACTTCAATCCATATTGTCAAAAATAATTGGCTTACGGGAGTCGGAACCGGTGATCTGAACGAGGCTTTTTACAAAGCTTATAATGAAACAGGCTCCAGGCTTCAGGAGGATTACAGGAAACGTTCTCACAACCAGTTTCTGGCAATTTTTATTGCTTTCGGCGTGTTCGGCCTTGCGTGGTTCCTTTTTACCCTGATTTACCCCGCCATAAAACTTGGCAGATTCCGCGACTATTACTACGTGGTATTTTTTATCATCATATTCATGTCCATGCTCACTGAAGATACCCTGGAAACGCAGGCCGGAGCGACTTTCTTTGCTTTTTTCAACGCCTTGCTGCTTTTCGGTCGCCGCCGGAATAACGAAGAACTCACTGGTTGATTCAGGAATCGGCGATTCTAAAATAAAATACTTAAATTAGCGGCTGAAATGCCTCCCTATTATGGAAGAAAAGAATATTACCCTGCGCTTCAGGTTATCAGATGATGCGGGTGATCTTGAAAATGCCGACAAAGTCCTGTTGGAAAAAGCACGGCAGTCAGCCCTGAATGCCTATGCGCCTTACTCAAGGTTCAGGGTGGGAGCGGCTATCCGGCTGGATAACGGCATGATCATCACGGGGAATAATCAGGAAAACGCGGCCTATCCGTCAGGATTGTGCGCGGAGAGGGTTGCGCTTTTTGCCGCTTCTGCCCAGTATCCGGCATCTGTTATTGAAGCAATTGCCGTCACCATTGATACCGATAAGCATGAAATCATTCAACCGGTTTCCCCTTGCGGAGCCTGCCGGCAGGTACTGGCAGAGTATGAGCACAGGCAGGGTAAAGAGATCAGGGTAATATTTTCGGGCGAAACGGGCAAAACGGTCACTGTTGATGGCATGAACAATCTGCTTCCCATGACATTCACGGCCAACAACCTGAAAAAGAGCAAATAAACACTGCAGGTGCCCTGTGCGTGCTTTCATCGGAAAAATTCACAGACTTCCAAACAGGCTGGATTGCGATCATATCCGGCCAAACTTTTTGCCACCACGCCCTGTTATATAAATCACAATTCCGAAATTAATAATGAAATCATGAAAAGAACACTTTATATTCTGACCCTGTTTATTACGCTCTCCGCCATGCGAAGCGACCTCCCTGCCTATAAATTATACAATGCAAAAGGAAAATCCGTAGAATTCGGCAAATTGGTAAAAGCAGCTTCAGATGTCGATATTGTGCTTTTCGGAGAACTTCACAACAATCCTGTTTGCCATTGGCTGCAACTTGAGCTGACCAGGGCCCTGTACGAAAAGCACGGGGATAAACTGATACTGGGCGCCGAGATGTTCGAGGCAGACAATGCATTGATCATCAATGAATACCTCTCAAAAAAGGTCAACGACAGAAATTTTGAGTCCGAAGCAAGGTTGTGGCCAAATTACAAGACAGATTATAAGCCTTTATTGGTTTATGCAAGGGATAACGGAATTCCGTTTATCGCGACCAATATCCCGCGCCGCTATGCTTCTCTGGTAAACCGTGAAGGATTCGAAGGATTATCGGCATTAAGCCCGGAAGCACTGCAATATATTGCCCCATTGCCACCGGCTTATGACCCTGAATTACCCGGCTATAAAGGAATGATTGAAATGATGGGCGGTGCCGGCGGGCACGTCAATGAGAACCTGCCCAAGGCCCAGGCAATCAAAGATGCCACCATGGCGCACTTTATCCTGAAGAATTTCTCAAAAGGAAAGCTGTTTGTGCACTTCCACGGAACTTATCATTCCGACAATTATGAAGGCATTATGTGGTACCTGAAAAATCAGAACCCGGACCTTAAAATTCTTACCATAAAAAGCGCGGAGCAGGCTTCGGTTGACAGCCTCGAAGAAGCAAACTCAGGTAAAGCGGATTTTACACTGGTGATCCCTGAAACAATGACCAAAACCCATTAAGTGTCAGGCCACAAAGGTATAATTGAGGTTAACCACAAAATTCCAGATGGTGACCACGCCTATGGCCAGGAGTTTGGCAAAATAAAAATTAAATTTTGCCTTTGACACCAGGGCCCACAGCACCAATGTATTTATCAGCAGCCCTATCAGGGAAATCAGCAGAAACCGGCCGTATTCAACGGCAATTTCCGGGTTGTTGCTGTGAAATGTCCAGATGCGGTTAAGGTAATAATTGCTGCTGGCTGCGATGGTAAAGCCAATCGCGTTGGAAACGTACTTCTGGATTTTAAGCCATTCTTTACAGATGTATGTAAATCCGAAATCGACGAAAACACCGGAAAAACCAACAGCACCGAATTTAACAAACTTGTAGGCTACTTCTCTTGTAAAAATATCAACCATAACAAGACAACTATTGCTTCAACCTTTCAATTTAAATCACAGTTGTACGATCAGGATTTCGCGGCTTCCGTTTCTGATGACCTCAATATTCACCCTGTCACCGGGGTTCAGTTTACCCATACGGCCCATGTAATCATATACATTGGCCACCGGCAATCCGTTGATGGCCACGATGATGTCGCCCTTTACCATTCCTGAAAGTGCCGCGGGCCCGTCTTTCCTTACACCTTCCACCTTCATACCGCCACTGGTTTCGGCGCCCGAAACATCCGGCATAATGCCCAGGGTAACTTTCAGGTTGCGGCCATAATGTCCGGCCTGTTGGCGCGAACCGGATTCACTGAATACAGGTGCCGGGGTCAGCCTTGAGAGCTCCTTTATCAGGGAGGCGACAAAATCTGTCACCTGCTGCTGTCCGGCAGCATTGATGCGTTCGGGAAGATCGAAAGGAGTATGATAATCAGCATGCGCTCCGGTAGAAACAAACAAAACAGGGATTCCTTCCCCGTAAAAAGCGGCATGATCCGAAGGCCCGTAGCCATCCGGTGAGCGCTTTACTCCGAACGGCCTGTTTGCGGAGACGATATCCAGCAGTGAATCAGCCACTGTGAAAGTACCTGTTCCGGAAATGGTCACAACCGGGTCATCCTTCTTCAGCCGTCCAACCATATCCATATTAATCATGGCTTTTACAGATTTCAGGTCCACCGGCGATTCCGAAACAAAATGCCTGGCGCCAAGCAGTCCCATTTCTTCAGCACCAAAAGCCACAAATAAAATGCTCCGGCCAGGATTGACACCCGGTGCTCCAAACAGAGCGGCCAGTTCAATAAGGGAAGCCACGCCTGAAGCATTGTCATCGGCGCCTCCGTGCACCGCCGTGGTATCAATCATGCGTGAACCCGATCCCGGGCCACCCATACCCAGGTGATCGTAATGGGCACCAATGACGATAAACTCATCTTTCAACAGAGGATCACTCCCGGGGATCACAGCAATTACATTACGGCTTGTCACCTTGCTGCGAATCACTTCCGTAGTTACGGAGACTTCAACGTTTCCGGTAAAATTGATGCTTTCACGTCCGGAAAGCATAGACTTCTCAAGGGAATCAACTGCGGAGCCGGGCAGCCCGAGCAGAAAGGCTGCCAGATTGCGGGTGATGCTGACTACAGGAATTCCTGCATCTGAGACCGATTTATCGAATGCGATATCAATGGTACGATCCGAACGTTCGATGGATGAAGGAGAAACCAGCAGCAGACCGGCTGCGCCACGGTCGCGGGCGCTCAGGGCTTTTGCCCTGTCGGTAGCAAGGGGAATAAAGGCGCTGTTCGGATTTTCAGGCTCCGGATCTCCCCGCAGGGCCATTACCCATTTATCGCGGACATTGATGCCGGAAAAATCATCCCATTTCAACTCCCCGCTTGTTCCGGCAATCCCAAACCCGGCAAAAACCAGGGGTGCAACAGCGCCGGCAGAAGCGGAGAAAGAAAACGGCTGAAAATCCTTTTCAGGCGTGAATATTCTGCCACCGGCCGCAAAGGCGTTTTTTTCACCGGCCTTTACATCAGCTACCAGGCTGAAATACTGGTATCCTTCATGCAGCATCAGCGTTGCACCGGCAGCCCTGAACTGTTCCCGGATATATGCTGCAGCCACAGAATCACCAGGGGTTCCGGCTTTACGTCCTGCAAGTTGCTCTGAGGCAAGGTATTCAATGTGTTTCAGAAGCCTGTCGGGCCGGCCGGCAGTTTCCTGTGCCGAAAGACGGAAAACGCCCAGCACAATAAAAACCGCAATAAATCGGGAGGTTATGTATTTCATTCAGATTTAAATCAAATTATTACAATGGTAAGGTATGCAAAAGTAAAAAAAAACCGGTCAGGATTACCTGTGTGACTTTGCCGGATATCAAAATGAAGAAAAGCCGGGAAGTCCCCGGCTCTCTCTATATCTAATTACGGGCAGAAAGAATGGCTATTGTGAAGCGACCCTGAAACTTCCTGATCACCAGTTTAATTGAGCTGAAATTCCTCGCGAAGCTGGCTCACCCATTTTGAAATCCGTTCCTCGGTAAGTTCAGGTTGACTGTCTTCGTCAAGGGCCAGGCCAACAAATTTGCCATCTTTTTCGGCTGTTGAGAAATAATACGAATATCCCTTGGTAGGCCAGTAACCGACCACGTTTTCCTTGAACGGCAAACGGCAAAAGACGGTTCCCATCCCATCCACAAAACTCTCAGGGTATTCTACCTGGTCGCCAAGGCCGAAAATAGCAATCTTTTTATCTTCAATTTTCGCTTCAGTCAGCACATCGATAAAGCGTTCCCAGTCCTGATGCATCTCCCCAATGCCCCAGGCAGAAGTACCCAGGATCAGGTAATCGTACTTTTCAAGGTCTTCACGTGTGGCTGAACTAACATTATGGTATTCAACCTGGCCTTTACCAAAGTTTTTTCCAATATACTGGGCAGCTTTATGCGTACTCCCTTTGGGGCTTCCCCCATAAAAAATTCCAATTTTTCCCATTTGATCACTCCTTGTCGTTAAGAAGGAAACTTATTAGCGGGCGCAAATATAATCGTGAACAATCATTAATGCAAATCTGAACATAAGAACCATTTGCTTTGCATCTATTTGACATCCAGCACATTGAATTAGTGTTAATTGTACAACTAGTCCCTGCTCAGATAGTTAGCATCCTTTAAACCTCTGAAAGAAAAATTTGTTCAATCAGTGCAGCCGGTTTATAATCAGGCATTTTGGTTTGAGCGACAGAAAGAATTATTAAAGGTATCAAAATCAGCAGCACGGCAGATTTCAGGAAACACGTTGCCAATAACCCCCGGTCCGGCAGCATGATGGAATCGGGATATCCCGGTGATTCCATCAACATTCGTCATGATCAGAAGCAACTTCCGCAAAAGGATATGATACATATCAAAACCTTTTCTACTTTTGTGCTTCTTTTGCAGCCAACCAATTACCGGATAATTTGTTAATTGTATAAATCCTTCAGCATGAGAAAATCATTAACCCTAATCCCCGCATTGCTGTTTATGGTGTTCAACCTGAGTGCACAGGAAAACCAACGGGTAAACGATGAAAAATCGGGCAGGGAAATCCTTATCGGAACCGTTACCCGCGAAGGCCTTGCCGGGATGGGCGACTGGTTTTTTGAGGAATATAACCAGTATCAACCGGACACCATGGTGGTGGAGCATTTAACGTTTCACAGCAAGGATTATCCATGGGTATTTATAGCCCTTGGCACGTGGTGCAGCGACAGCCGGGAGCAGGTGCCGCGTTTTATGAAAATTCTTGACCAGCTTGAATATCCTGCCGACAGGATTTTCATGGTTGCAGTTGACAGGGATAAAAAGGCAAAGGATTTCTGCATAGGTGATTACGACATTCAGCTTGTCCCGACCTTTATTTTTACAAGGGAGGGCGAAGAGATCGGCCGGATCATTGAAACTCCTGTTGAATCGCTTGAACGCGATTTTATGAACATCCTCAACGGCAGGGCTCCTGCCCCGCGCAATTGATTCAGGTCCCTACCATACATTGAGATGAAACTTTTTAACACAATCCGGGAAACCCGCGGTTTCGCAGGATCATTGAGGGAAAACGGGCTTAAAATAGGCTTTGTCCCGACCATGGGAGCCCTGCATGAAGGACATCTGTCGCTGGTGCGAAAAGCCGCTTCGGAAAATGATGCCGTGCTGGTGAGCATTTTTGTAAATCCGATACAGTTCAACAATCCGGAAGACCTTAAAAAATACCCCAGAAACCTGGAACAGGACCTCAGGCTTCTGGAACCGGAAGGCTGTACCGCCGTATTTGCGCCTGAAGTATCGGAAATGTACACAGGAGAAGAGCAAAAGCAGTTTGATTTCGGCCCCCTCGCCCTGGTGATGGAAGGCGCCTTCAGGCCCGGACATTTTAACGGCGTTGCCGTGGTTGTCGACAAGTTGTTCAACATTGCCGTGCCTCACCGCGCCTATTTTGGGGAAAAAGATTACCAGCAGCTGCAGATTATCAAAGAACTCGCCAGAATGGAGCATCCAGGCATTGAAATTGTCCCCTGCCCCATCAGCCGGGAATCCGACGGCCTGGCGCGCAGCTCGCGGAATGAAAGGCTAACAGCCGAAATGCGAAAAGCCGCACCCTATATCCACCTGGTGCTGGAAGAAGCAAAAAATCTTGCCGGTAATCACACAGCAGAGGAGATTATAAAATTCGTTACCTGTAAATTTGAAAGTCATCCCCTGCTCAGGCTGGAGTACTTCTCAATTGCCAACGGAGAAACCCTTCAGCCGGTAACCGGGAAAATTTTAACGGGCGACCGTGCCTTTATCGCTGTGTTTGCCGGCGAGATAAGGCTGATTGACAACATTCGATTAATTTGAGTACTTTTGCACCGCTATGACCATAGAGATTTTGAAATCGAAAATCCACAGGGCCACCATTACCGAAGCCAACCTTCATTATATCGGAAGTATCGGCATCGACGAGGACCTTATGGAGGCAGCCAACCTTGTTGAATTTGAAAAAGTTCAGGTACTGAACATCAACAACGGTGAACGGCTCGAAACTTACGTAATCAAAGGGGAAAGGGGAAGCGGAATGATTTCGCTCAATGGCGCTGCCGCACGTAAAGCCGTCGCCGGCGACCTGATCATCATTGCCGCATTCGCCCAAATGACCCCGGAAGAAGCCAGGCTTTTCAAACCGGCCATCGTATTCCCCGACAGCAAAAACCGCCTCGTGTAAGCCACCTTGAAAAAAAACCTCCGAAATATCCTCCGTTTCGCGTTTTTCCTGAGTATCGGGGTTTTCTTTATCTGGCTTTTCATGAAAAACCTGAGCCCGGACCAGAAAAAGGAAATATTTGAATCATTCCGGCAGGTTAATTATTCCTGGATTGTTCTTGCTTTTGTGCTGGGTATCTTCAGCCATATCTTCAGAACCCTGAGGTGGAAAATCCTGATGGAGCCCATGGGCTACCACCCGAAGACCAGCAATGTATTTATGGCTGTAATGATCGGCTACCTTGCCAACCTTGCCCTCCCAAGGCTCGGAGAAGTGAGCCGCTGTGGCATACTCACCCGGTATGAAAAAATACCCTTTAATAAATCTTTCGGTACCGTGATTACCGAGCGGGTGATCGATATGCTCAGTTTTTTATTGCTGTTCTTATTATTGATTATTACCCAGACGGGTAAAATCCATACGTATATTGAGCAAAAAATTTACTCACCCCTTCAGGATAAATTCAATTTTGACTTAACCAGCGGCAGTTACATAACCTGGATGGTTCTCATTTTTATGTTTGCCGGATTGCTCGCAGCCTTTATAATCTACAGAAACTTCAGGCACACCGCTTTTTATAAGAAGATATACAACCTTCTTTCAGGGCTGCTGGAAGGAATGCGGTCACTGACAAGGATCAGGAAGCCCTTGATTTTTCTTGTATACACCATTGCCATATGGGTTCTGTATCTGCTGATGGCCTGGGTGGTTTTTTTCAGCCTGGAGGAAACGTACGGGCTGGGGCTTGATGCCGGTTTAACCGTGCTGGTTTTCGGTTCCATAGGGATTATGATCGTGCAGGGAGGAATTGGAATTTATCCGGCCATTGTTGCAGAAACCCTGTTCTTATGGAATATCCCTGAAACCAGGGGTTACGCCATGGGATGGCTGATATGGGCCTCTCAAACCATTATGATTATTATTGCGGGGGTATTTTCATTAATTTTACTACCTGTTTTAAACAAGAGAATTAATGACAAAACCGGAAGTCATCCAGCGCAAAATACTGAAACAGCCTGAGCTGGACCGCCTGCTCGCTTACTGGCGTTTCATGGATCAGAAGATTGTTTTCACAAACGGGTGCTTCGACATTATTCACCTGGGTCACATCGACTACCTGGCGAAGGCCGCAGCATTGGGCAACAAACTCGTTATCGGTCTGAACACCGATGCCTCCACCCGCAGGCTGAAAGGACCTCACCGTCCCATCAACGACGAAAATGCCAGGGCCATGATCATGGCCTCGTTCAGTTTTGTGGATGCCGTTGTGTTGTTTGATGAAGACACCCCTTTCAACCTGATCAAAACCATACAGCCGAATATCCTGGTCAAGGGGGCCGATTACCGCGCAGAAGATATCGTAGGATATGACATCGTGAAAGCAAAGGGCGGGAAAGTGGAGACGCTTGAATACCTGCCCGGTTACTCTACCAGCCTGATTGAAAAGAGAATCAGGGAAAGGGAATAATGCGAATTTTTTCCACAGAGGAATCAAAAAAAACGGCAGGCTATCCTGCGCCTGAATCTCACTGACGATTTTATTCACCGCAATCTGCATTCCGGGTGCGGCAGATAAAGTGATTGATAATAATAACCGGTAAATCGCATGGCCAAAACACGAACTGCTTTTTTCTGCCGCAACTGCGGCGCACAGTCGCCCAAATGGATCGGCAAATGCCCTTCGTGCGGAGAGTGGAACACCTATATCGAGGAGGTTATCCAGCGCCTGGAGCCCGGCGCTCCCGTTCTGGCCACATCCCGTAAAACGGCTGTACCCACCCTGATCACCGAGATTGAGTTCAGCAGCGAAAGCAGGATTGACACGCACAACCAGGAACTGAACAGGGTACTCGGCGGCGGTCTGGTACAGGGAAGCGTTATATTGGTCGGAGGTGAACCGGGTATCGGAAAATCAACCCTGATGCTGCAGGTGGCATTGACCATGCCCGGCACAAGGGTGCTCTATGTTTCAGGTGAAGAGAGTGAACAGCAGATCAGGATGCGGGCAGAACGTCTGGGTATGGGCAAAAACGAATGCTACATCCTCACGGAAACCTCGACAACCGGCATATTGAACCATATTGCCGGACTGAATCCGGGGGCGGTCATCATAGACTCCATCCAGACCCTTACCAGTGAAAGTATTGATGCCTCGGCAGGAAGCATTTCGCAGATCCGCGAAACCGCATCAGAACTCCAGCGCTTTGCAAAAACCGCGAACGTACCGGTTTTCCTGATCGGACATATAACCAAGGAGGGATCGCTGGCCGGGCCTAAACTGCTGGAGCATATGGTCGATACCGTGCTCCAGTTCGAGGGCGACCGCAATTACGGGTATCGCATCCTGAGGTCTGTGAAAAACCGTTTCGGCAGCACGTCTGAGCTGGGAATCTATGAAATGCAGGGCGATGGGCTCAGGGAAGTTTCAAATCCTTCTGAAATCCTGATTACCCAGCATGAGGAACCCGCCAGTGGCACCACCGTGGCAGCCACCATCGAAGGATTGCGCCCCATGCTGATCGAAACGCAGGCCCTGGTGAGCTCGGCGGCTTATGGCACTCCGCAGCGTTCCTGTACAGGTTTCGACACCCGCAGGCTTAATATGCTCCTGGCCGTACTCGAAAAACGAAGCGGTTTTAAGCTGGGAGTAAAAGATGTATTTCTCAATATTGCCGGCGGTCTGCGGGTAGATGACCCCGCCACCGATCTGGCGGTAGTCAGCGCCGTTCTTTCATCCAGCATCGACATCCCTGTAAGCTCAAAAACCTGCTTCGCCGCCGAAGTCGGGCTTTCGGGCGAAATCAGGCCTGTGACCCGTGTGGAACAGAGAGTTTCTGAAGCGGAGAAACTGGGATTCGGGACCATCGTAATTTCAAAACTAAACCTGAAAGCGGCCAGGAGTTCAACAGGCAGGATAAAAATCCAGCCTGTCGGGAAAGTGGAAGAGGTTTTCAGACTGCTGTTCGGATAAACATTTTACCTCTGCTCCCTCTGTTTTCCGACTTTCATAAAAGATGGTTCAGCGGCCAACCGCAAGTCCGGAAAATTATTTCTCTTCCTTTTCCGGCTTACTCCAGTCTACAAAAAAGCGGCCCTCGCTCAGGACGATCGTATCCGTTTCGTCCGATTTCCTGGTATTGTCATGGTCGTGAGGCCCTGCATTGACAAGCATTCCGGCCCCTGCCTTCGTGAACGCCTTTCTTTCGAGGTTTGCTTTGATCCCTGAGCCGGTCATGGTTGCCACCGCACGTTTTTTATAGTAAACACCACGTAATGTGGCTTCAAAGGAGCCTTCTACAGAGGTAGAGGAAATTCTGTCGATGGTTACGGTGCCCGAAAGCGATTCTCCGTCATGAAACGCATGACCCAAACCCCTGGTTTCCTCCGTATAATCAACCAAAGCCCATACCCTGGCCATATCGGCTTTCTTCTTTGATTCAGATTCCAGATCATTCTCGTCGAAAATCTGATAAGTGCCGGGCTTCAGGCTGTCGGAAAAATAATACAACCTGATCCATACCTGGACATCCGGACTCACCTGGAAAGAGGCAATGGCTAGGTATTCAAAGCCCCTCACCGGAATCTTCAACCGGCGGGCTTCTGCTTTGTACTCTTTCCCGTCCACCTTGCAGGAGATATAATTGGTGAATTCCTGGGCTACCGACAGGCCGGAAAAACCGGCAAAAAGAAGTAACATGACTAACAAACGAATTCCTTTCATAGGAACCTGTTTTTAAGGATTAACGTGAGGCCTGACTCAATCCGGACGGAAAGGACTGACTTTTATAAACACTACCGCCGGGAGAAGAATTATTTTCTACACGACCGAAAGTTATAAAAATATGAACACATCTGCAATGTTTATGTTTTAAATCCTGATCGTTATTAAATAAAATTTAATATATATCCCTATTATTCAAGACATTACTTTATTTGCGCTTAATTCCTGAACGTATTGCAGGAAAAGACAATCCGGTGTATATTCGCATGCAGACGCAGCCCTGTTGTGCTGACAGAGTACATGTCCATCAAATTTCCCCCGCAAAGTCAATGAAAATCATTCGTAAAGTCTTGTTTATTCTGTTGATGTTCAACCTGATCAGGATTATTCCCGGGTGCTGCGACTGCGATGAACCGGTGACATTCTTCAGTTTTAACAAAACCGGCATCACAAACCTCGACAACAGCGGCTCTTTTCCGGTAACCATACCCTCCGACACCATGCCTGCTGCAGCGGTGGCTTTTGAGGTTTCGCTGTATGATTCAACCGGATACTGGTATTATGCAGCCCTACCTGTAAAATCCAGCGCCGGATTCAGCCGTGCAACAGCCATGAGCTGCGACTGTGCCTATCCCGTGCAGGCCAGGGCTCACCTGACAAATATCAGCATTACCACGCTGTTTCCTATTTCGGACCAGATCGCTGCCGGCGCCGAAATCAGCGGGTTGTTCGCGGCAAGCCTCAGGGGAAATTACGCCGGTGACGGGGTTTACATTACCCCGGAAATGCTCTGCAGCCAGACAGAAAATAAAATCTATTACGACAGCGGCATCGAATCTTTCGGGCTTTTCCTGAAACCCGAGGTGCAGTCACCCTCCGCCCGCTTTGCGATGCGCTTTACCTTGTCCGACGGAAGCATCCTTACCGACACCACCGCCCTGATTACCATCCGCCCATGAACCGTCCCTGCCTGAACTTTTCCACTACCCTTCTGATCCTGTTGACATGGATTGCCGGAAACGCACCACACGCCTCAGCCCAGTCAGCCAGGCGTGAGCAAATGGAAATTCACCTGCACTATTCCTGCCGGGAAATTCATCGCAGCAGTCAGCCACCGGGAGACAACATAGACTTTCTCAACTATCTGAATTACAAAGCCGATACCGGCTGTACCGGCATTGTGCGCTTTGGTTTCACCTTGTCGCCCTCCGAAAAATGGATATTCATGGCAGACCTGGGAATGATGAGCGACATGAGGTTCAGCCAGATGAACATCAGCGCATCCCGCATTATCGGTAAAGCCGGCAACAACACTTCCTGGGGGCTGTCAGCAGGCATCTCGGCCTATCCGGTTTACCTGAACGAATTCAACGAATACCACCTGCTGAAGGATACCGGCCTGGTGGCCGACCTGGACGCGAATTACCGGCAACAAATCCTGTACGACCCCGGACTGGAATTAATGCCTTTTCTGCTTTACAAAAAAGGCAAATTCAGCCTGAAGGCCGGCACCGGATTGAGAATCAGCACATTTCCGCCTTTCAACCTGCTGATCATGCAGAAAAAGGAAGGGGGCAATTTCCGCCGCGAAATCAGGTATGAAACCTTGTTTAAACCTGCGCTGTCATCCTTTTCGGCACTCAAGGCCACGCTGATGCTTACCGACAAGCCAGGGCTTTCGGTGGGATTGCAGGCCTCAGCGCAACTACTTTTCGGGATGCGCACCATTCCTTACAAACGCAGCGTCCTTACCTGGACCGCCGACAACCGGATAACCGATGAAATCAAACCCGGCAGCAAGCCGTTCACCGTCACGGAAGTGAGCGGGGGCATTGTGTTCAGATTCTAAAGGCGGTGGCCCGATAAAATGCTACCTTTGCAGGCAGTATTTACCCAACCTGCAAACAAGCATTCCCATGGCCGTTCCCGGAAAATTCAACACCCTGAGCATTTCAAGAATTGTAGATTTCGGCGTTTACCTCGACGGAGGCGAATCCGGCGAAATACTCCTGCCGATGAAGTGGGTGCCGGAAGGCTGTAAACCCAATGACGAACTGGAGGTTTTTGTTTATTTCGATTCGGAAGACCGCCTGATCGCGACTACCATCAGGCCCCTGGCACAGGTTGGTGAATTTGCATTTCTCAGGGCGAAGGCTGTTAACGAGGTAGGTGCCTTCCTCGACTGGGGGCTCGAAAAAGACCTGCTGGTGCCGTACAGGGAACAATCGGTAAAAATGATTGCCGGAAAATCGTATATTGTTTATTTATTTGCCGATCCCCAAACCGGCCGCATTGCCGGTTCATCGCGGGTGGAAAGATTTTTAAGCAAAGAAGCCCCCTCCTACCAGCCGTTTGAAGAAGTGGATCTGCTGATGTGGCGCACCTCCGAGATCGGTTATATGGCCATCATCAACAACAGGCACGAGGGCATGCTCTATGCCGGTGAAGTATTTGAAGAGCTGGAGCGCGGCCAGAAAATCAGGGGGTATGTGACCAAAGTGCGGGATGACGGCAAGATCGACCTCAGCCTGCAAAAACCAGGGTATAAAAAAATCGATGAACTGTCGGAACGTATCCTCGGGCTGATTGAGGCAAACAACGGGACGCTGGGCCTGAACGATAAAAGCCCGGCTGAGGAGATATACTCGGTATGCGGAATGAGCAAAAAAAACTTCAAGAAGTCCGTGGGAGCGCTTTACAAACAAAAATTGATCCGAATCACTGATAATGGTATAGAACTGACCGGAAAGAAATGATTTTCTTTTCCTGAACAGCGGCCCCTTTCAGGCCCACTGATTTCTGACTAAGCTCCTGCCTGCCTGAAAGATACCAGTTTCTGCCTGTCTTCATCCCACAACCTGAGGCTTAAGGATTTCATGCTTTCCCGGAAATTTACCGGGATGACCTGATTGAACGCTTCATTTTCACGCTGACATTTCTCCAGCTTATAATTCGGGATTTTCGAGCTGAGGTGATGTATGTGATGAAAACCGATATTGCCCGAAAACCATTGCAAAATCTTCGGCAGTTTCAAATAGGATGCCCCGTTGATGGCCACCGTACTGTAATCCCAATCCTGGTCGCGATACCAGTGCACACCGGCAAACTGGTGCTGGACATAAAACAGGAAAACGCCCGCCATTGAAGCAAAATAAACAGCCGGCAGTTGAATCAGCAGGTAGGTTTTGAAGCCGATGAGCAGGCTGATACCGGTGGCAAGCGCAGCTATTCCCAAATTGGTAATGTAAACACTGATCCTCTCCTTCCGGCTGAAGCCCCTCCGTGTAAACCGGTTCATAACCAGAAACATCAAGGCCGCTCCGATGCCGAACATTATGAAAGGATTCCGGTAGATCCTGTAAAACATCCTTTTCCGTGCCGGAAGATTCCTGTATTCATCCACCGTCAGCGTCCACACATCCCCCACACCCCGTTTATCCAGATTCCCGGCAGTACGGTGATGGATCAGGTGGGCATGATGCCAGCGGTAGTAAGGCGTAAATGTAAGAATCCCCAGCACAATACCGATAATGTCAGCAGCCGTCTTTGACCTGAAAAAGGCCCCGTGCCCGCAGTCGTGAAAAATTATGAATAACCTGACAATGAAACCAGCAGCCAATAACGAAACAGGTAAAACCAGCCACCAGGAAATGTTTATCAGATAAACCATTACAAACCACAGGGCGATATAAGGAACCAATGTATTGACTAACTGCCAGATACTCATACCAGTTGAAGGGGTTTTGTATGCTGCGGTCAGCTTTATCAAAGACTTGTCTGATCCCGGAACTGATGATTTTGGTGCCATTTTTTTCTTAAAGATACGAAAAAAGTTCATTCCCTTTGACAAAGCAGCTGAATATCATTTCAAACGATTGAAACGAATCCCTCTCTGATCAATGCATAAAGCTTAGGGCCTGCAAGAGGATTCAATTGAAAAAATAATTTAGGTATTAGAGAACTTATTTACTTATATACTGTTTAACTATTGACTCAAAAACCGACGAGCTATGAAAAAAACCAGCCTGCCCTTTATCGCATTTGCTTTTATTACGCATGTTATGATGCTCAGCGCCTGTCAGAATGCTGACAGCTCAAATGGAGAAGCGCCCATCGGAAGGGAGTATAATCTCACGGAGATCAAAGGCGAGGAGCGCGCGGTGCTGACACCGCCTCCGTTTGTACCTCCCCCCATCACGCGCGACCATGCAAGCAAGGTGATTGTAGATCTGGAAATCATCGAACAGGAGATGGAGATTGCCGACGGGGTAAGTTATATGTTCTGGACTTTCGGCGGAACCGTGCCGGGATCGTTTATCCGCATCAGGGAAGGGGATTATGTTGAATTCCACCTGAAAAACCACCCCGACAACAAGCTGCCCCACAACATTGACTTACATGCGGTAACCGGACAGGGCGGCGGAGCCGAAGCCACTTTTGTTGCTCCCGGGTATGAAGCCACCTTTAATTTCACCGCGCTGAACCCCGGCCTGTATGTATATCACTGCGCTACCGCCCCGGTGGGCATGCATATTGCCAACGGTATGTACGGGCTGATTCTTGTGGAACCAAAAGGGGGACTTCCGAAGGTTGACAAAGAGTTTTACGTGATGCAGGGCGATTTTTACACCGAAGGCAGTTATGGCGAGTCCGGACTTCAGGCATTCGACATGAATAAGGCGATTAAAGAACAGGCAGATTATGTGGTTTTTAACGGTAAGGTTGGCGCCCTCACCGGGGACAATGTACTGAAAGCCAGGGCGGGGGAAACGGTACGTTTGTTCGTCGGAAACGGCGGGCCCAACCTGGTTTCAAGTTTCCATGTGATCGGAGAAGTTTTTGACAATGTTTATATGGAAGGTGGTTCACTGAAAAACCACGACATTCAGACCACGCTCGTACCAGCCGGAGGATCTGCCATAACAGAGTTTAAAGTGGAAGTGCCGGGAAACTTCATTCTGGTGGATCATTCCATCTTCAGGGCATTTAATAAAGGTGCGCTGGGCATCCTGGCTGTTGACGGGGAGGAAAATAAGCAAATCTATTCAGGCAAAAGCGAGCCGGGCATCTATCAGCCGTCCGCAGAAGCAGTAAAACAAGTCCGCAAATCGGCGGAGGCAGTTGAAATAAGTCCGGAGCAGCAGCTGGCCATGGGCGAAAAACTCTATCAGGTTAACTGTGCCGCCTGTCATCTTGCCGATGGCAAAGGGGTAGCGGGTGTATTTCCGCCGGTTGCCGGCAGTGATTTCATCGCGAAAAGCCCTGAAAAGGCGATCGGGGCGGTGGTAAACGGCTTATCGGGGGAAATCACCGTTAACGGGGTGAAGTACAACAGCGTGATGCCGCGCCAGGCCCTTACCGATGCAGAAACAGCGGCAGTACTGAATTTTGTATACAGCGCCATGAATGGTTCTGACATGAGGGTAACCGCGGAACAGGTAAAAAAAGCGCGCAAATAAATGGAAAAATGCATCTCCTGTACGATTCTTTCCTTGCTGCTGATGATGACGCAGTTGCTTCACATACCGGCGTCGGCTCAGGAGGATCAGACCATGGCACTGATTCCGGCGGGAACTTATCTCCCGCTTTATTCCGGTAACAAAACCACCAAGGTCCCTGCTTTTATGATCGACCGGCTGCCTGTAACCAATGCGGACTTCAGCCGGTTTATCGCAGACAATCCGCAATGGAGCAAAAAAAATGTAAAGCGCCTTTTCGCAGATGCCGGTTATCTCAGGCACTGGAAAGATGACGGCACATTTGCACCCGGCATCACCGGCAGTGCCGTGGTGAATGTTTCCTGGTTTGCCGCGCAGAAATACTGTGAATGCCAGGGGAAGCGGCTGCCGACAACCGCCGAATGGGAAAGGGCTGCAGAGGCCGGGAGGACCAGGCCGGACGGCCGGAATGAAGCCGGTTTTTATGCCCTGATCCTTGAGCTGGTTTCAAAACCATCCCCGGCACAATTGCCCGAAGCCGGTACAACGCTGAAGAATTATTACGGAGTATGGGACTTGACCGGGGTTACCTGGGAATGGACCTGGGACTTCAACAGCGCCCTCTCCACCGGAGAATCCAGGGGAAATGCCAGTCTCGACAATACCCTTTTCTGCGGAGGGGGATCTTCGCAATCGGGCGATACCGGAAATTATGCCGCTTTTCTCAGGTATGCCATGCGTTCAAGCCTCAAAGCCAGTAACACGGTGCAAAGCCTTGGCTTCAGGTGCGCGAAGGATGTTGCGCGGTAAACCGGCCGTTATCATAAGCCATGATTTTTTGACACCGACAAAATTCATACATCCTGAAGAAAATCAACTTTCAATCAAAACCGGAAACAATGAAAAAACTTTTGCCTCTTTTAACCCTAGTAATGATCATTGCCATCACCGGAGCCTGCAGCCGGAAACCAGAAACGGGCAATTGCTGCAAAAGTGCGGAGACTGATCAGCGCGCAGGTAGTGTGATTTCAGATCAATCCATTTTTCTTCTTGAGTCGGATTGGGAAACATATCGCAACGGCAGTATGATCCTCGCGGATTTAAGCGGGAAGGTCACAGTAGGGGCGATGATCTTTACGCATTGTCCATCGGCCTGTCCGCGCATCGTCGCTGACATGAAGAACATAGAATCGGCCCTGGGCGAAGAAGAGCGGAAACAGGTTCAGTTTTTGCTGATCAGCATGGATCCTGAAAGGGACACTCCGGAAAGGATGCGGCAATTTGCCGCTGACCACCGCCTGACCGACACCTGGGAAATGATCCGTGCTGATAAAGATGCCACCATGGAGATCGCCCAGGTATTGGGGGTCAGGATCAAGCCCCTGGATGACGGGGGTTTTGACCATTCGAATATTATACAAATACTGAACAGGAAAGGTGAAATTGCCTATCAGTTGCAGGGTTTGAATGTTGATCCGGGAGAATGCCTGAAGCAGATCAGGCAGTTGATAGAGTAAAAACAGGAGTATTTATAAGGGCCCGGCGTTATCCCGTTAAAAAAATGCAAAAAAATCATTTTCAACTTCCTGACACCTTTTTAAGCAACGGTAAGCCGCCGAAATGACATCTGCAATTCATAAAAAATTCTGGCCTGTCTGAAATTCACTAATTTGAATTACATTTGATCGCAAATCCATGCGGTTGTTTTGACGAGAAAGAGGAAGACGTTCAGCGTGGTTGGTCTCATGAAGCATAAAATATCAATTCCAAAGGCTGACTTCCGGTTTAACCGGGAAGAAAGCGGTGCCGGCAAAGAGGAGGCCCTGAAGGTCAATCTGGGTCGACTTGTTTACCTGATTTCCATAGGATTATCCGTTTCTATCGCGCACGTTATCCTGTTTTATTTCTTTAATTCCGGAGCTTCGGGAACAGCGTTGCAATGGAAAAACGGGATCATTGCCTCACACTCGACCATGTTTGTGGTTTTTCTGATTACCGGCCTCAGCGTTATTTTTATCAGGAAACGGGGGCTGATCAATAAATCTTACGCCAGGGCAATCCCGCATTTTATGTTTCTGTTTTTCCTGATGATAGGCACCATTATCGCAGGCATCGACCAGCTTATCACCAATGCCATCACCCCGTTTATGATCGCGTGTTTCTTCACGGCCATGGTGCTGATTATACCTCCGCTCCTCTCTGCCTTGTATTATTTAATGGCCTATACATTTTTCTTTTTTGTAATTACCCATTTCCAGCCATTTCAGGATGTACTGCTCTCCAATTATGTGAACGGGCTCACCTCGGTTGCCATTGCCTGGTTCCTTTCCATGATTCTGTGGAGAAACTTTGTTTACCGTTTCCGGAATGACCGGCTGGTGCGAAAACAGCAGTCGGCATTACAGGAGCAAAACCTTGAATTATCCAGGATTGCCAATGAATTAAGGGAGGTCAACAAAAGCAGGATCAGGTTGTTTTCAATTATTTCGCATGATCTCAGGGGGCCGCTCGCCAACCTCAGCAGCCTGATGAGGCTGGTGCAAAGCGATGATATCACAGAACCAGAGTTTAAGGAGCTGTTGCCCGAACTGGCCTCCCAGACCCTGCTGACCAGCGAATTGCTCGACAACCTGCTCAACTGGTCTAAAAACAACCTCGATGGGATTACCTGTCATCCAAAGACATTTGCCATTCACGAAATAACATCCAATATCATACAGCTATACGGGAACCAGGCCGACCTGAAAGGATTGGAGGTTTTTAACAACATCAATCCGCAACATAATGCCTATGCCGATCCCGGCATGATTTCGCTCGTATTGAGGAATCTGATTTCCAATGCCATAAAATTTTCAGAAAAGAACGGGAAAATTTCCGTTTACAGCACATCAAAGGGAGAGGTAACGGAAATCTCTGTGGAGGATACCGGCATTGGCATTGAACCGGAAAGGATTCCATCCCTTTTTGGTGACGATCAGTTCAGCACCCAGGGAACGGCCGGGGAGAAAGGTACAGGCCTGGGCCTGCTGCTTTGCAGGGAGTTCGTTGAACGCAACGGTGGCCACATCGGGGTACAGAGCACGCCTGAAAAAGGGAGCCGGTTCTGGTTTACAGTGCCAAATGCAACCTGATTCAAATGCGCGCGTCTATGCCCTTTCTGACTTTCAACATTGGCGCGGACGTCCTTGTCCGTGCCCGGACAACCTAACCCCGAACCGTGGGCGCGGACGTCCTTGTACGTGCCCGGATAACCTAACTCCGAACCGTTGGCGCGGACGTCCTTGTACGTGCCCGGATAACCTAACCCCGAACCGTTGGCGCGGACGTCCTCGTCCGTGCCCGGACAACCTAACCCCGAACCGTTGGCGCGGACGTCCTCGTCCGTGCCCGGATAACCTAACCCCGAACCGTTGGCGCGGACGTCCTTGTACGTGCCCGGATAACCTAACCCCGAACCGTTGGCGCGGACGTCCTCGTCCGTGCCC
>JABNAD010000554.1_pt1 | contig 20596 bp, 16 predicted proteins | sample 7240381 | NCBI WGS metagenome assembly JABNAD01 (sample SAMN11332834, study PRJNA596920) | anaerobic digester metagenome | biome: digested sludge; isolation source: digested sewage sludge-derived enrichment culture grown on H2/CO2 | place: Germany: Goettingen
GGATTTACAGGATTAACAGGATTGGAGGGTTCATTTTTAGACAGGATTTACAGGATTAACAGGATTGGAGGGTTTATTTTTTGACAGGATTTACAGGATTTACAGGATTGGAGGGTTTATTTTTAGACAGGATTTACAGGATTAACAGGATCAGAGGGTTCATTTTAGACAGGATTCATTTTGCATTGGCAGGGATATCATGAATAATTATTTTGCGGCTGAAGGTTTGGATAGCCCATTTTAATATACTCATGATCCATCGCATGAAAGGCCTTCCTCAAAGGAGCCGCATTCAAACTCATTGCTGTCTTTCTGATCGTTGCGGTTAAGGGTGCACAGTATATTGTCTTCCCAGTCATCAGAAAGGTAATTGCGGCAACGAAGGCAAAGGTCGGGAATGGGAACTTTCAGCGGATCAATGCGTGTGCCGTCGTCGTTGAAAAGTCCGCCAATAAATGGCTCCGGTATTTCTTCATCATCCGGGTCAGGGGCATCCGGACCACAAAGAAAGCAATCGTCACCATAAGGACAGGTTTCGTTGTCCCCGGTACACCACTCCATTTCAAAACCACCCAGCGGCAGATACTGAATGGTATCATCCCAATGGAATATAATCTGATCGATAAATGCATCATCCGGAAAATTATCCGGCAAATCGATAATATCTATATTCAGCGCTATAAACAGCCTTTTAAAAGCATCGGCAAGCGCCGGCCAATCCTCATAGGTTAACTCAAAGGATGGCGGGAATTCTTCATACGAAATCCCGGTAAGCGCTTCCAGGGTTGTAAAGGGCGATAACGCCAGTTCCGCCATATCCGGCATCTCTTCCATATGCGGAGGCACTTCATAATATGGCGCAGGAGGCGGATCATTGATCAACGCCTCAATGTCGGACAACAGGTGGGGGAGGTAGGGGTGCATGGGGAGTAGTTTTTTTCTAATCGTGAATGATAGTAATGATTGGATGAAAATTCATTTTGCATAATATTCATTGAAAGCACTTTAAAACTTAATCAAGTTTTGGTTAGAAAATATTATCAGCATCAGTCTTTTCTTCAACATCAAATTGGAGCCCCAAAACACTATCATATTTTCGATCTATGATATAAAAGGATTGTTCTTTTATTGCTTCCTTTCTGAGAAGTTGAAATGCATGGGCATCTCGATGAACACCTTCTTTGGAGATCAATGAGACGAATCGTTGTTTAGAAATAGACACCTTCAACGACTCAGCTTTGATAAATTGATTAGCTTCCAGTAATTTCTGATAATCCATTCTAAGTATAACAGGAAGCACCTTAACTCCATTAAATTGTTGTTCAAACTCTTCTTCACGATGGGAGTCGTAAATAAATGGAGCTAGATTTTCAAATACATTCTTATTCAAGTGATAGTAAACTCTATCAAAATCTTCTTTTTCTTTTTCAGACCAATTGGGATAAACCTGATCGATATAGGATTGAAGTTCGTTTTCGGCAATTACACCAGAATTTTTCGATTGAATAGTTCTGAGTGCATCCAAGGTTCGGATGATAACCTCCTCGTTCTTATAAATGTATTTATCTACGTCATTCCGTTCTGAGAAGACGATGCAGTCACATGGTGGACGATATTTTCCATTTACACGGTGACGGTTTACGCGTCCAAAACGTTGTAACAATGCATCCAGCGGGGCGGGTTCGGTAAAAATCACATCGTAATCAATGTCCAAACTTACCTCGATGGCTTGCGTACCCACCAGAAGCTTTACTTCGTCCGACATCAGTTCCGCTTCTTTTTTATTGCGGTCCGTTCCATTAAATGCACTGTGAAGTAACACTTTCTTTGAAGCATCCAAACGATTGTAAATTGCTTGGGCTTGTTTTACCGTATTGCTTACTACCAAAACTTTGTCTCCAGCATATAATCTTTGTTGAATTTCATTGATATGCTCAGAAAGTAAACCGTCGGCAACTTTGATGCGGTGACGAACAAATGCTTGGTATAGCTCGGCATCGGCACTAATTTCTGAATATTCGCCGATGGCATCGGTAAACTCTTTTTTCAGAAACATAGGTAAGGTGGCTGTCATTAAACAGACTTTCACATTCAGGATTCGGGTGGCAAACTCGATTAAAACCTTGATTTGTGCGGTTACTTCAGGGTCGTATGCATGAATTTCGTCGAAAATGAAGTAGCCACCACTCATTTCGAAGATGCCTTTTTCAAAACCTTTTAATCCGAAGATAGATTTCATCAGTTGGAAAGGTGTTGCCACTTTTAGTGGTGGAACCAATGCTCTGAAACTTTCTTTCAGTTCAAGCTTTAGTTTCTCATTTTGCTTGCTGTACTTTTCTTCGCCGAAACGGCTTTCGATGTATTCCGAAAGTTTGCCATGAACTACGCCCACAATTTCATTATTGCCCCGCATCTTCTCGTCAAGCCGTTCGAACATGGCATTGATGGAAGCTGTAAACGGCAAAATGTAAAAGACTCGTCCCTGGCCGTTCTCTTTCATCTGTTTGTGCAACCACATCAACGATGCTTCTGTTTTGCCCGAACCTGTAGGAGCCGTAAGCACAAGGTTTCCGTTGGTTTCCGAAGCCTTTTGTTGGTGGAAATACGGAGCCCATTTTGTTTCGTACAAGAAATTGAAATATTTCTCTTCTAAAACATTCACTTTGAAAATGCCACCCGAAGCCAAATGGTCGCATTGTTTCAGCGCCCCCGCAGCCAAAAGCAGTTCCCTGAAATTGATGCTGGTGGTGTTCACCGGTTTGCGCGTATAATCTTTTACCAATTGCATGGGCAAGGCCAGCGGGCTTGGTTTTAATGAAATATGGTACTCTTTGAGAAACGATTGAATAAACTGATCATCCATTTTCCGTGTTTCTTCCTCCCAATCCAGCTTTCCATCTTCTGTTAGCGAAAAAATATCCTCGCCCGTTTTGTATCCATGTTGAATATGGTCGAACAGAAAACAGAAATCTTTGTGATGCCCGGCAACAATCAGTTTTAAAAGCAACTTATCCTCTTCTGGCAAATCCAAACGATCGATAAATGGCGTTGAAAACAGTTCGTGCCTTTGGTGATACCAGTTTGCCCGCTTTCCTTCAAGCATTTTCTGAAACTCGGAGTGCGATTTACCCAAATCGTGAAAGACAATGCCCAAACGAACAAGCTCCCAAAAATGGATTGAATCATTCACTGGTAAACGCCCAAATGCTTTTCGCAGCGATTCGTACACGTTCAAACATTCATCGATGTGTTGCTTTAAGGGTATAGGAGGTTCTGATTTGGCCAGAACCTCCTTGGCATTGATTGTCATACTTCAAACTTGTGAAAGTAAATGTCACTGTCGAATTCTTCCAAATCAGACCTGAATCCGGTTAATTGTGAGTTGACCGGATTATTGTAGGAGATTACTGAGTACGGTTCGGTTCCCAAATTTTTGCGGGGAATGGAGTTGCTGAAGTATTTGGGTAAAGCCTGTATTTGGCCCGGCAGATAGTTTCCGTTGAAAGGGATAACCTGCCCCGCAAATCGGGCATTTCTTACTTCTTGCAATTCTACTTCTTTAATGCTTTCGATTCCTGCCAAGTCGCTGCTTCGTCCCAACAAAAGTTGGTAAGCAGGTTGTTGAAAACAAGAAACCAATTCCTCATCAGTTAGATAAAGGAACAACTGACAATCGTAAAGGAATTCGCGATGGATTACATTCGATTTCACCGTGTTGTCTGGATAATTCTTATCATTTGCTTTGATTTGGTAGATGGTTTCCAAATCAACGGTTTTGACTTTGAAATCGAAGTAATAGCCCAATTCAATTTGTCGGTTCTCCAAATACTTACCTGATGCAGCATTGATTAAGCCCATAACCGTACTCACTGGCGGAACTTCAAGTGTAGGTTGAAAACCCGAAATCAGGTTCGGATATCGAAAGCTCGAAGTCCACGAGTTTATTTTGATACGGTGTGCTTTCATTATTCAATCTGTGATTTCATTTGTTCGCAATACTTGTCGATGGCTTCGTTTACTGGAAGAACTTTTACCGCAGGAATATCTTTCATGGCTTCCAACGATTTCAGTTCATTGGCGATCTCGTCCATAAAACCGCTTCGGCGACCAATAAAGACAGTTCCTTCGAAAGTGTCCTTGTAATCTTTTAACACTTCAACCAATCCTTCGAAGTTGAAAACCACCTCTTCGTCGCGTTGCCCTTTGCTTCCCACAACGTGGCTAAATGGGTGGTTGCCGGTTGTTGTGGTTGCAAGAATTACAAGTTTTGGAGTGACATCGCCCATGTTATTGGTTTGCATAGCACCGCCCGAAATAATCTTAAGTGCCTGAATGGTATCATTTGCTCTTTTCTTACGAACATCTTTGGCCAACCGGATCATCTTCTTTGGATTCCCTTTTGCATCGAATACAAAAGGATCGTCGATTTCTTCAGCTCCATCTTTTATGGCTTCTTCTTGTAATGTAATTGACAGGTTCTTATATCCAGTGCGGTCGTAATTGGAGAATGTGCCAACCATCGAAAGGTCTAAACTGAACATGCCTTTCATAATGGCGCAGTATTCTTGTTTTTCGTATGGAACCGCATCGCCTTGTTGACGTGACATGCTCGACCAATTTTCTTCAGGGCGGACACTGGCTGCCGAAATGATTGCTGAATTCTTAAGCGGAGAAACACGGGTGACCGTTACGTTGGTCATTTTGATATTTCCCTTTTTGTCTTTTACAGGTTCACCATTTTCATCCAATTCTGCATCCTTTGCTGCACGCATGTAACCAAACACATCGTCATCGGCGAACTTCAATGGGTCGGCATTGGTAAACGCAATTTTACCGTCGCGAGTAATTGGAGATAAGTTCCAGCCTTGATTCTTTTGCAAGGCTTCGCGCCACCAATAGCGCCAAGCTTGGCCAGATACATATACATAACTACGTCCGTTCTTACGGATTGATTTGGTTGCAATTGCATTGTCGTTGTTGCTTTGTGTATTTTTCCCTGCATTGTTCAATGCCACAACATCTACGTCGATCAAAACGAATCCCTGTGTTTTAATGTTTTTCATAATTTATTTGGTTTAATCGTTAATTACTTCTTCTTCAACTTCTGAATCCAATTCTACTTTAAGCTCTTCTGAGATTAAATCCCTTTCGTGCAGCTCCTGATAGATGGCGATCAGCAGAATATCCCTGATTTCAGCCCAATAGGAGCCATCGGGGAACAGGTAGGTTACGTAGTCATCGACTGTGACGATTGGATTTTCGTTCATAGCCACATAGTTTGCGGCAACTACGTCTTTTAAAATGAAGCGGCGCAATGCCGACGCATTTTTTGCACCGTCGAGTGCCTTAATGCGCTTTTTGATTTTGTCAGCATCTTCTTCCCTTACTAGGAAAGTGGCCAATTCTTTGATTTTAATAATGGTTTCTTTTTTCATACCTATAATGTTTTGTTGATAGATTGATACGATTTCAAAATTGAATGGATGCTTGCGTGACCAGCGCAAAATTTCGGGTCGGATGTTTTCGTCTATTAATAGTTTATTCAAAATGCGGTTAAACCATTGTTTGTAGTCATCGAAGTCGATAACCTCGGTTTCCTTCGATTTTACCAATTCGAACTTCCCAGATTGTAGATTGTATTTAGCTCCCTTGTGTTGTCCATCGTAGTAGTGTGAACGTACAAACTTTTGCCAATCCTCTTTAAAACGGGGTTGCAAACACGTTCTGTAGAATAAGAAGACTTTCGCCGGAAGTTGATACAATTGGATTTCAGGACTTGCTCCAAAATTTGTGAAGTGATACAATGTCATGGAGGGCAGAGTATTGCCTTCACGGAATTCGACTAATAGCGAGAGAGCAGAGTCAACGAAATCGAAAATTGCATTGGCAGGCTTGTTATAGTCCGATTTTGCAACACCTTCAGAAAGGCCAACACCAATTTCATGAAGGTTTCTTTCAATGGTCAATTTCACAAACAATTTACTTAGCGCCTCATTGCTACTTTGCATTAAGCTAATTTTTCCTTGTAATTGCTGGCACGCAAAAGGAACAAAGTGAATTCGAATTAGAGCTTCCTTCGAAAGGGAGATCCCTTTCTGGAAAAAGTGGTGAAAATTGATAAGTTTACCAGAGCCAGTCATAACGGAATTATTCCTTCCAGCAAAAAATAATTTTGCTTCTCGTCCAGTCATTCGGCAGTATCCAAATTCTGTTGATTCAGACTCATCAACTAAGCTCTTGAAATACTTTTTGGTTTCTTCAATTTTTTTGTTCCCTTTAAATGCGTTGTTTGTGATTTTTGAGTTTAGAAAAAAAGCGTCAAGTTTTCCGCTCCATTTCTCAACGTAGATCTTAGTAATGTAGTCAATCAGTTGCAGAATATCCTTTTCGGGGAATTTCTCCGAAAGATATTCAATGGCAAATCCGCCTGCATCAGCAAACGGGTCGCCCGTTGGGCGTGTCAGCCATTCGTTGTCAAGATTATAATTTGTATTTTCCTTCATATGACAATATTAGAAAATCATCTTCTATACTTTCACCTCCACCCAAACCCTTCCTTCTCCCTCTTCTTCTTTATTAACGTATGCAATAGTTGCGTTTACATTTGCTTGCTGGTCCATCATTAAGGCAATTACGGGATTATGCCGGCGCGGGATGAATCCGATTTTATGCCTCATAGTATATACAGCTATTGCATCGCAGCCAAATTTGTTTTCGGGTTCACGTTTCAATTGGGTTTTATTTTCAGGTTTAATTTTGTGTTCATTTTTTTCTTTCATGATAGCGGTATCCGGCCACTGGCATGATACCCAGCGAAACAGTATCTTTTAATTTGGTATCGCCGGCCGGTGCACTTTTATCCGTCAGCCATAACCCTCTGAAACTATCCAGCATCCTTTTTAAAAACGCAAGTCTGTTTATTATCAGGGACTCATTAGACTACAAAATAAACCCCTGATTTTGACAACTTATGTCATAGCACAAAATATTTTCATAATCACTTTAATTTTGTGACCCCGTTTTCAATTTTCCGGATAATAAACTTCCGGAAATCTTCAGGTTCTATACACTTCATTTCATCCAGCAATCCTGAAACAAACCGGCCCACGCCATCGTAACTGCATACATTAGTTTTGAGAATCCAATGGTTGTCGTCCAAATGTTGCAGATGTTTTTCAGCCAGGGGGTATTCTTCTGTAAGCAGGCTGGCTGCCCGCAGGCTCATGGTAAGCTTAACCGGCAGTACCGCATTGCTGCTGATACGGAATATGTCAATGCGGGCGGCAAAATGCATAGCTTTTGATTGCCAGGGCATTTCACAAACCTCTACCCGGTTCATGCGCGATACTTTAAACAGTTTATTGGAACCGGATGCCGTATCAAATGCCCACACCTGAATGTAGTTGGTGGTAAATGCAAATGGTTCTATTAAGCGGTCGCTTACCCTTTTGCTGTTGGCAGAGCTGTACCCCTTTATAATTACCTGTTTGCCTTCTTCAATGGCTTCAATAAGGGCATTGATGTTTCTGGCATTTTTACCTTTCGAAACGGTGTCGGCAAGAATACGGTAATTGTATACCGTATATAATTTTTTCTTCAGGTTTTGCTTGATCAGGTTATTTTCGTCAATGCTTTCTATGGCGCTTTTCAGCACCCAGGCTTCTTCTTCGGTAAAATGAACCAGGCTGCTGAGTTCTTTGAAATATGGCGTCGATTTATCGATTCTGAAGCAATTGTTGTCTTTTTTGATCACGAATCCGGATTCGCGCAGGGTGTCAATATATCGGTAAACAGACCGTTCTGTGATTCCAAGTCTTTCCGACAGATCACTAACCGTGTTGCTTCGGTTGGCCGTGAGCAGCATCATAAGCCTGAGGAGCCTTTCCACTTTAGGCTGATCCATTTGATGATGGGTATTAATAATGTTTATTTCAATTCTTTAAATTCTTCACAAGCTGCACACAACCTAATCCCAGGGAATTTTTTTCACCAAAGCCTGCAACATATCCTGTCCGGATCAGATCGGAAGGAGCACTGATTTCAAAATCAAAGCTGTATGCCTTGATTCGTGTTTCCTGTGGGGTACCGGATTTTATGGTAATCAAATGGCTTTTGGGCGTATTGAGAAGGCTGAACTTACAGAGTGTATCTTCATTCCGGGAATCCGGACATGCCTCTATGAATCCATAAGCAAGTGCTGCAGTGTATTTATTGATCAGATTATCGAAGAATATTTTATTAAAATCAGGATGGTCTGGCGAAAGATATTCGGCATTTCTGCTGTTTTGTCTTTCTTTTGAAACTAAAACAGGGGATATGCACTTGAATTGTAAAGGACTGATGAACTCAGGATCTGGAAGTATCTCAACCGATTCAATCCTTAAGTCTGTTCTTGAAGCGTTATCCCCAAGGCTAAATTTCTGTCCTTTAAAAAGACCTGCAATAAATGTTTCGAGCGCAAGCGGAGCCATAAATGAAATTTCCAGCCGGCATTCATTTTTTAATATACAAAGCCTGTCTCCTTCCACCTTAAATCCTTTGGCAGGAAACAGCAGTTGTGAAAAACAAAAGAGTTTGTAGTGTTTTACGCCCGTTTTAAATCCTGAGTCGTGCAGAAAACTTGCAAACTTATGATTACCGGATGCGATGGTCTGATAGATCCAGGCACTTAATGGATAGGAGTAATTAACAGGAATGATGTTCCCGGATGTTTTTACAGTTTTGATAGTCAGGCAGACCCGCATAATAATATTACTGTTTCGATCAAAGTCAATTCATATGAATAAGCCCCTGGGGCAATAGCCTGTCTTTTAATCCAAATACTGTTGTATTTCCTCTATTGCTTCCTTACATCAAATAAAATCCAAATATAGTTAACTATTATATTAGACATAAAAATATCAGAAAAAAAATGAATAGTTTTTCTAATCTAATTTTAGTTGTGCTGAAGATTACTTAAATTGTTTCCCTGTAATCCTTTGTTTGACAGATTGATACGTTTGGAAATTTTAATTTACTGCATTTAAAACTTTTCATATTCTGTATGTATAATATCTTTTTACGGGACTTGATATGAATAAATCCCGTATCAGACGGGAGTTAATTGAGCTTTGAAATAGAAATTGTTACGCTTCTATTTGTGTTCTCTCTTATCCCTCCACCGTCACCACCGGCCAGGGTTTGGCTGTTTTCCAGGCACCCCGGGTGAAGTCGGGGATATCCACGCTCCCGCTGCGCTGGTTTATCGACTGTTCGCTCAGGGGCACAATGCACGACCAGGCGGCCGCGTCATACACATCCTGATCGAGGGGCAATCCGTTGCGCAGGCAGTAAATCAACCGGTAGTCCATAATAAAGTCCATGCCGCCGTGGCCGCCGACTTTTTTGGCTTTCTCGCCGATCTGACTGACGAGCGGATGTTCGTATTCAGCCATCAGCCGGTCGTATTCCTCCGGTTTAAGGAACTGGTGTGCATTGGGTTCCAGGGCAATGGCGGGGCGGGGCCATTTGCGGGCCATGCCTTTGGTGCCGCTGATCAGGTGGAGGCGGTCGTAGGGCCTGGGACTGGTGGTGTCGTGCTGAACCATCAGGGTGCGGCCGTTAACCGTCCGGATCAGGGTGGTGTTCATGTCGCCGAGCTTGTATTCTGCCAGCGCTTCGGGTGAACCGGCGCCGAACTTATCTTCAGCATAAAGGCTCAGCCCGGCCTGTTTGGTCGACATGGAGGTAAGGTAATCGAAACGGTCGCCGCGGTTGATGCCCATAATCTGGGCGATGGGGCCCAGCCCGTGGGTAGGGTAGAGGTTACCGTTGTGCTTTTTGCTATATTCCAGCCGCCAGAAATTGTAATAGCCGCCCTCGCTTTGTTTCATGAATTTCAGTGACCTGAGGTCGTGGATATAGGCGCCCTCGGCATGGAGGATTTCACCGAAAATGCCGTTGCGCGCCATATTGAGGGTGGCCAGTTCAAAAAAGTCGTAGCAGCAGTTTTCGAGCATCATGCAGTGGCGCTGTGTTTCCTCGGCAGTGTCGACCAGCTGCCAGCACTCATCCATGGTCATGGCGGCGGGCACTTCCAGGGCCGTGTGTTTGCCGTGTTTCATGGCGTGAACGGCAATGGGGGTATGCAGGTACCAGGGTGTACAGTTGTAAACCAGGTCGATGTCGTCGCGTTCGCACACTTTCATCCAGTCGGTTTCGCCGGTATATTCCGCGGCGGGTTTATGTCCTGCTTTGGTGATTTTATTGTTCGCTTCCTGCACAAAGGCCGGCACCAGGTCGCACACGGCATTGATTTTCATGCCTTCCAGCTGAAGCAGGCGCCTCACCGCATCCTCGCCGCGCATGCCCAGGCCGATTACTGCGATACGCACCGTTTCGAGCGGTTCGCAGGCAAGATCCATCACGGATTTATTTCCCGAAGGTCTGATTTCATTATATCCTTCTGTATCTCCGGCAAAAAGTTTTCCCGTGGTTCCAAGTCCCAGTGCGGCAGTGCCCAGTGCGGCAAGGCGCAAAAATTCGCGGCGGCTGTTGTCGTGCTTCTTCATAAAATATTTTATTAAGTAGCAAATGTACTAAAAATCCCTTCTGATTCGATCGGAGTCGGAATTCTTTCAAAAATAAGGAATAATCTGTGAATGAACGATTTATTCAGATGTTAGCCTTCCGGGTTATTTCCATCTGAGGGTTTCGAGCATATGCTGGATATCGCCTTTAAGGAATTCAATGACCGGCGCCAGGGAGTCGTTATTGGGCAGTACATTAAAATAGAGGGCTCCGCGTATAAAGTGGCGGGTGCTGTCGGTAGCAAAAAACTGGTAGGGGGAGGCCGCTCCGGCCCCTTTGATGTCGTAAATCAGGCCGTGAACCTTCACGGCTTCATGGTCAATCCGTATTTCGTCTATGGCGCTGGCTTTCGGGATGTGCTTCATCACAAGCTGGTGGGCGTCTTCGGTAAATGTGCTGAGGTTATTTTCAACGGCTTTATAACTCAGGTGAAGGCGGCCTTTATAGGCCGGAAAGTCGATGTTGATCCAGTAGGGTTCGCCACCGGCATGGGGATCACCGGTGATTTTCGCGTAAACTGGGATTTCAAACGTATAAGGATAGATGCTGTCGAGCAGGCGGTATTCCCTTTGGGGGAGGTCGATGCGGAAGTAGCCCCTGGGCTTGGGGACCGGTGGGTCGCCGCAGGCGGTCATCATGGTTGCGAGCAATACCGCAACCAGCAACTGAAGGGTTATTCCGGTTTTATGCATCGTGCTGTTCTTTGGTTTTAATCCGTAACCGGCAATCCGGTAATGATTACCTTAACCTTCTTGATCCGTCTTTTATCAACGGTTTCGGCCTGAAAAACGTATTTGTCGAAGGGGAAAGTTTCGCTGGTTTCAGGGATTTTCCCGGCCAGCTCAAGCATCAGCCCGGCCAGGGTATCCGATTCTCCCTTGGCTTCGTCAAAAATCCGGTCTTCGATGCCCATCGCTTTGCAGAAATCGTTGAGCAGGGTTTTTCCCTCAAAGATATAGGTCGAGTCATCCACTTTCGTGTAATGGATGGCATCGCTTTCGCTGTCGAATTCATCGTTGATTTCGCCCACGATTTCTTCAAGGATATCTTCCATCGTTACCAGTCCGGATGTTCCTCCGTATTCATCCACCACGATGGCCATATGGATTTTCCGTGACTGAAATTCATGCAGCAGGTCGCTGATCCGCTTGTTTTCAGGTACGAAGATAGCCGGACGCTGCAGCTCCTGCCAGCCGAAGCCGTTTTCTTTTTTCAGATGGGGGAGCAGGTCTTTAATATAAAGGATACCGGTAACATTGTCGAAACTTTCGCGGAAGACCGGCACCCGCGAGTAGCCGGCGTCGAGGATGATGGAGATCAGCCGGTTGAAGGGCGTTTTTTCATCCACGGCAGTGACATCCATGCGTGAGCGCATGATTTCCTTTACCGCGATGTCGCCGAATTTTACGATGCCTTTCAGGATTTTCTTTTCTTCTTCGGGGGTCTGATCATCGGCAGAGGTAATGTCGAGGGCCTCCGAAAGGTCATCAATGGTGATTTCGTGTCCTTTGCGTTCAATCCGTTTGTCGATCAGGTTTGTCGATTTCACCAGCAGGGAACTCAGGGGGGAGAAAATGCCCCTCAGGACCAGCATCGGCTGAGCCATAAAATATGCCGTGGCAACGGCATACTGGGTGGCGAAGATCTTCGGCATGATTTCTCCGAACATCAGGATCAGTGCCGTAACAACGACTACCTGAACCAGAAACCCCAATACCGGGGAATCACTGAAATCGAACAGGCCGGCCATCAGGTAGGAAGAGATGATGATGATGGCAACATTTACAAAATTGTTGGCTATCAGGATGGTAGCCAGCAGACGTTTGGGCTTTTCCAGCAATTCCCTGATGATGCGGCTTTTCTTTCCGGAATCTGCTTTCAGGTCGTTCAGCTGATTGGGGCTGAGGGAGAAAAATGCAATCTCAGACCCGCTGATGGCAGCCGACAGGATCAGAAGCAGGATGATGAGGATGAATCCGGCAATGATGCCGGGACTTATAGGGCCTTGAAAAGCGCTGAGTAATAAGGTAAACGCCTGTAATGAAGGATCAATATCAGGATCTTCCAATGCTTGTGTGTTTAAATGACTGATTTGTCGATCAGTGCTGCAAAATTAATAAAAAATCATGCAGTATTTCAAATGCTTGCCAGGGGAGGTGCTGAAATTTATTTCATTTTCAATGCAGCATAGCGGATTTTGGGAAAATGGCAACTTCTCTGATGAGGGTATCTGAAGTAATCCGGTATTGAAATAGTGACTTTTTCTGAACCGCAGCGGGCCGCGGAGAAGGGGAGAGAGGGAAAGGGAGAGGTGTAGAAAGGAAACAAGGATCCACCTAACAGGCTTTTTTCTAACCTGTCAGGTGTAAAAGAGACGATTAAACCTTGATAAGTTGAACGCTGTGCACGGACGGGACGCCCGCGCCAACATTTTCCGGGAACCACCTGACCGAATTTCCTTTAACCAGTCAGGTGTAAAAAAGACGAATCAGCGGAAGTAAAAGATGCCTTAAAGTTCCATCATCAGAAAGTCTCTCAGGTTTAAATGTTTAATTCCCTCGTGATTACCTGTTGCATATTCATCGAGCGTTACAACATATTTAGGGTGATTGTCCCGGATCAGCAAAAGATTCCCGAATTCCCGTTCAAAAGTTTTAGGTTCGGAAACAGATAAGGCCACCTGTACATAGATAACTGCATCGCCTTTTCGTCCGATAAAATCAATTTCGCGGTCGCCGAGTTTGCCGACAAATACCTGGAATTCATTACTGATTAAGTGTTTAAATACAAGATTTTCGATGTATTTATTGGTATCTTTCGGATTGTAGGGCCGGAGTGTATGGCGTAAACCAAGATCCTCAAAGTAATATTTGTCATTGATTTCAAATATTTTATGGCCATTGATATCGTAACGTTTTAACCGGTGAACAAGGTAGGAGGATTCAAGAAAATGGAGGTAATCGAGAATGGTAACGGTTGATACATTGAGCTTCTGAGATTTCAGGTATTCATTGATCCGGTTTGCTGAAAGCAGGCTTCCCGTGTTGTCCGCAACATAAACCATCAGGTTGTGAAGGAATGTAAAGTTCCTCACATTGAACCGCTGTACAATGTCTTTATAGAGGATGGTGTTCAATACATTGCGAAGATATTCCTGCCTGACCAGGTCGTTGTCTTCAAGATGAACCAGAAAGGGCATTCCTCCCTGAACCATGTATTTGGTAAGCGAAGTAACTGAATTGTCGAGTTGGTGAAAGCGGAGGAATTCGTTGAAAGACAAGGTATGAACATTGATTTCTACATACCTGCCGGATAACAGTGTGGCCAGTTCTCCCGACAACAGTGTGGCATTGCTGCCTGTGCAGTAAATGTCATAATCTCCTGTGGCCAGTAATCCCCTGAGACTTTTTTCAAACTGGAATATTTCCTGAACTTCATCAATAAATACAAAGGCTTTTTGTCCCTCCTGATGCTGACTTTTTATGAATGACCATAGGGTTTCATCATCTTTGATAAAGTTTAAATCAGGAAGTTCTTTGTTAATGTAGATCAGATTACTGTCAGGATATTTTTTCCGGATGTAATCGATGGTTTGCAGCAAAAGATAGCTTTTTCCTGATCTGCGCTGACCGGTGAAAATTTTAATAACCGGTTTGTCAATAAAGGGAATCACCTTATTCAGATAGGCCGGCCGTGAAATATAACTTTGGAGCTCCATATTTTCATTATGTTATATGAATACACAAATATACCATTTAATTTTCATCATGATATATAAATACAGGATCCTATTTGTAATTTTCATCATGATAAAAATAAATTCTCAGGATCCACCTGACAGGTTTTCTTCTAACCTGTCAGGGGTGTAAAAGACGATTAAGCTTTGGTAAGTTACACTTTAAGCACGGACGGGACGTCCGCGCCTGCCGTTTCCAGGATTCACCTAACAGGTTTTCTTTAACCTGTCAGGGGTGTGAAAGACGATTAAACCTTGATAAGAAACACTTTAAGCACGGACGGGGCATTCGCGCCTGCCGTTTCCAGGAACCACCTGACAGGTTTTCTTCTAACCTGTCAGGTGTAAAAAGACGATTAAATTTTAGTAAGATACCCCGATCATAATCCGCTAGCTATACTGCAGCACTTCAATTTCGCCTTTCATCACGCCAATGGCATTCATCGCCAGGGCGTCCACTTCGTTTTCATCGGGATACAACGCGATGGGGGCGATTTTCTCAATCTTGCGGCTGAGGTCACGGGTAAAGTTACTGTTGTTGAACAACTCTCCCGAAAGGATAATGGCATCGGGTTTGCCATCAAGCACCGTGCACATGCCGCCGATCTCCTTGGCAAGCTGGTAAGCCATGGCATACATGATGAATGAGGCTTTTTCGTCGCCTTCGGCAATGCGTCTTTCAATGGTGCTCAGGCTGGTAGTGCCGAGGTATCCATAAAGGCCGCCCTTGGCGGTGATCATTTCCATAACCTCCTTTTCGGAATATTTGCCCGAAAAGCATAGTTTTACCAGATCGCCTGCCGGCAGGGTTCCTGCGCGCTCAATGGAGAAGGGGCCGTCGCCGTCGAAGGCCTGGTTGGTGTCCACCACGCGTCCGTTTTTATGGGCGCCTACCGAAATACCGCCCCCTCCGGCATGTACCACCAGCAATCCCAGTTCATCGTATTTCCGGTTGATGGATTTTGCATATTTGCGGGCGACCACTTTCTGGTTGAGGGCGTGGAATATGGATTTCCGTTCAAACAAAGGATGTCCCGAAATACGGGCAACCTCTTCGAGCTCATCCACCACCACCGGATCGGCAATAAATGCCCTGGCATTGGTCATGGCGGCAATGTCGGCGGCAATGATTCCCCCCAGGTTGGTGGCATGCATGCCCATCACCCCTTTGAGCAGGTCCTCGCGCATTTTGTCATTCACCTCGTAAACACCTGATTTCAGGGGTTTTATCAATCCTCCGCGGGCCATCACGATTTTCAGCTTGTTGATGTTGATGTCGTTGTCCTTCAACTCCTGCAGTATGGCATTTTTCCGCATCTCGAGCTGCCCGGGAATCGACCCGCAGGCCGCAATCTGCTCGTCGGTGTATTTGATGGTCTTCAGGAAACAAAGCTTTAAGTCTCTGTAAACCGCGATTTTTGATGAGGTGTTCTTGGGATTGATAACCAGGATAATGCCAAGTGTCATAACGAATGGATTTGGTGATTTCAGGTGTAAAGTTAGCGAAGTTTGTTAACAAAAACAGCCGTTGGCGCGCTTTGTTTAGTAATTAACCGGGGTAATTTATTTGAAAGAAACTTCCAACCGAGAAAACAGAACCAATTCGTTATTAAATGTGCTGAAATTTACTTTGAGACTTTACCTTAAGAAAGATGCCACAAAAGCACAAAAACACAAAGAATATTTTTTTGCATGTCTGGATCTTTCAGCACTTTCTGATCATGCAAAAAGTACAGAAAACAGAGAATGATCCTGAAGTCAGGGTAATGAGCGAAGGTTAACTGACTTCGAAAAGCTGAAGGGATTCAACTTCCGGTATATGATAGAACGTAACTCTTTATTCGTTTGATTTCAGGCATGCCACAAACGGAATGGGCCAGCCTGACCATTCTTATACTTTGAGATTTGGAAGTGTATAATATTCAATTGCAGGCCCGAAACATCAGATGTTAATTAAAACCGGCTCAGCAGCGTAATAATCTGCTCAAGATGTTCGGCGTCGGTTTCATCAAAGGAATTCAGCTCTTTGCTGTCGACATCCAGCACGGCGGTGATTCTGCCGCTGGCATCCCTCACAGGCACAACAATCTCGCTTTGTGAGCGGGAGTCGCAGGCGATATGGCCGGGAAACCGATGCACATCGGGCACCACCAGCGTCTGCTTCTGCTCCGCGGCAGCCAGGCAGACGCCCCTGCCCTCCAGCACCTGACAGGCCGCCGGGCCCTGGTACGGGCCCACAATCAACCGCTGTCCGTCCACCCGGTAAAATCCGCACCAGAAGAAGTATTCCATCTTATGATACAATACCGCGGCAATGGTGGCCATGGCCGCCGTCTGGTCCGGACTTTTCTGAAGCAGTTGTTCTATCTGGGTGTAGAGGCGCTGGTAGCGGCTGGATTTTTTGTTGGGTTGCATAAGTAGTTTGTTTCCCGATATTTATGATCAGAGGATTTGCGGGGTTAAAGGTAAGGAAAGTTCTGTTTTGTGAATAAAAGCTGGATTAACTGAAAGAGGGGGACATTGCGCAAGCCCCCCTCCTAAAATCCAATGCAGTGTAAATATTACCGGTTCAATTAACAGTTTTTAAGCATCTTACGGAATTTCCATTCTTTTTGTTGTAATCATTTCGGACTACCCCTATAAAGTTATAACCAAGACTTCTTCCCCATGCTGTTGCGGATGTTGCTTCATTTGTGCTCCACCAGAAACCCTGATCTACTATAGACGAGAATGCACCATTTGAAGTCCGCCTGCCTCCCGGTAATCCTGTAAAGCCACTGCTGTTGTCTGCATCGAAACCCAGGGGGTTCCAGTGTTCGAAACCCGCTTCTTTCAGTTTTTCATCGGCATTGTTGGCACCGCCAAGAAACTCAATTAATTCAGCCCATTCAGTGTCAGAGGGAACATGCCAGCCTGCAGGGCATAAATTGCGGGAATCAGCGACCGTATAATAGTTGTAGAGTGCGCCATAAGGATTGGTATAGGTGGCTTCATCATTTTCATACCAGCACATGGCTCCGGTTGACAGGTTTATCCATGTGTTATCGGTGATAATTGGAATAATGTCACCGTTGTTGTAGTGTGTTACCTTCAGGTTTTCGGCCATCCACTCCTGGGTGCCAATGATCACCGAAGTGTATGAATTTCCGTCAAAATCAATCACCCCTTCTCCATAAATAAAAACAGGTGTAATGCAACTTAATTCATTGCCATATGAAAACCCGGTCCCATTGTAGGCATAAGCCCTGAAATAGTATTGTGTATTGGGAGTCAATCCATTGATCTGGCAGTTGTAAGCGCCCAGACCAATTCCATTGGCAACGTGATTATCATAATAATCCGGTTCAGGTGAAGTACTCCAGCAAACTCCGCGTTGTGTTACCATCGTAGAGCCCTGATAAGTAACTTTTCCGCTGCAAATAACTGAGTTACCGGACTGGGGAGTGATTTGTGTTGTCTCCACAACTGCAGTCGGTGGGACAAGCGGATAGGAAGCACTTATAAAACCACTGGTATTGTTATCAACTATCGTCATATCGCCCGTGTCGATAACACCATCACCATTTACATCGGTTGAAAGGTAACCTGTAGCAAATGAAGAGGCATCATTGTCAACAGGAGTCATATCCCCTGTATCTATCACACCGTCCTGATTCACATCACCCCCGTATATACACCAGGAATTTCCCAATAACTTGACATTGCCGCCATAAGAGAATTGAGGATCCTGGGTAAAGTTGTAATAAACATTTTCACTCCCGAACGCAACCGGATTGGCAGACCATGTTTCAAGGCTGTTTCGGTGATTGATAACCAGGTAATACTCATCGTCCATATTGGCGGGGAGTTGCAAAGTACAGGTTTTATCCTGGTTTAGCTCCAGGTTTTTATAAACCGAAATAAAATTGTATGGGAATGTTGATTTTGCAAGTTTAACAGTAATTCTGTCTGCTATGATTCCGGGAAACATATTTCCGTTTTCATGCTGAGCTTTATTCATAAAGCCGGCAGCCTCATTATAAAGTCCTTCCAAACAAATTGTCAGGTTTATATTTTTAGTGAAGGGACCAACAGAACCGTTAAAATAATGTTCCGGATATGGTTCATCGTCAAGTTCCTGCTCCTGATGATTCAAAAAGTAGCTTTCCGGAATAAAAACTAAATCAGTAGCTCCTGAAAGGTAATTAAACTCAATTTCGATGAGTTTACTAAAATCAGGTAAATTTAGTGTAACGTCACTTGTTGATCGCATAATGTAAATCTGCAGCCGTGCGGTATCCGGAGACACAGTAATTTCATTTACAGAAACATCACCCGAATAACCGATATAATCCTCAAATGAAATTACGGCGGGATTATATTCAATCGCAAGAAATATAGCACTGAGATGTTGAAAATTTTCAACAATTACAGGAACAACAACCGGACTCCCAGACAAAGCACCTTCAATACCAAGAAAAACCCTTGGAGCATCTTGCGTTTGGGGGCCATCAGGCCGGTTTATTATTCTGATTTCGTTAGATGCTGTTCCAGCACTGCTATGGATAATGTAGGTGGGTTCTAAACAATTAAAAAAGGCATTTTGCTTAATAAATATCTCAGTATTCTCTACAATTCCATTTGACTGCGGTAGGATCACCGAATCACTGTATCCGGACTCGCTTTGTCTGGAAAGCTTATAGCAGTTTGCATAGGATGTTGTGGTAATGACCAGGTCACTGTTAAGGTTAAACCCGGAAACAGAGTATTTTGATGGGGGTGACCAGTTATACATAAGTATATCGTCAAAGTATACTGTATCAACAGATACAATGATGGTAGGCTGATTGGCCTGGCTAACAGAACCATTGATATAATATGTTGAAGCCGGTTCATCATTCAGCAGGTGATTCCAGGAGTCATAAAACGAGCAATCGCCAAAGTTCAGTGAGGAAGATCCTCCGGTATATGAAAATACAAGGTCAAACAGCTTTTCATTATCAGGAATGGTCATCCATAAATCACTTTGATATTCGAGGTTGATGTATAATTGCGCAAGGTTTGAGTTAACGGGCTGAACAGTTGTCCAATTATTGTATGGTGCATATATATTGGCCAGATCCTGGAATGTTAAGACCGTTGGATCAAATTCAATAACATACTGAACCTGACCTAAATAATTAAAGTCGGAAACGGTTACAGGCACATTCACCAATTCTCCGGGTTCAGCAGTTACATTGGCAATTGTTGTAATCGGAGCGTTGCCTGATACCGGATATGTATATACATCCACAAATTCAGTTATACCGGAACTGGAGTTGAGAATTGCTGAATAATAATCAATTAATGCATAATCAAAGGGACAATTTCGGACATAAATTACTGTGGGAGGAATTGCTCCATTTTCCGGTACCAGGGTAAGTGTAAGGTGATAATCGCCTTCTTCTCCTGTCAGCGATATCTCTGCATTTCCATATTCAAAATGAACATAGATGGTCAAATCTTCAATCAGATTGCTTGCCGAAACAGTGTAGGTTTGTGCCGGAGGGCAATTTCCGGTAAAGGTTAATGTTTGAGAAAGTAGCGGGGGATCAACAGTTATAGAAGGTTCCCCGGCTTCTGTTCCTGTGCCGGAAACAGCAACATTCTGAGTTGTTGCGCCTGCACTGGTATGGGTTATATTACCTGAATAGGTTGTAGCACTTGTCGGGCTGAAGCGAACATAAACTGTTGTATTGATAATTCCCCCCGTCATCAGAAGTGGAAGTGATCCGGACCATGGGCCGTTTTCGCTTAATGATGCTGAAAAACCTGCCGGAGCGGTAACTAAAATATCGGTTGTCAGATTGCTGCCTTGGACATTGTACGATTGAGCAGGTGAATCTGATCCTAAAATTACATTACCAAATGCTAATGTTTGCGGTGAAACAATTATTGTCGGAGTGCCGGTAACATTAACATTAAGTGTGCTGGCCGGACTGGTTCCACAAGCGTTTGAAGCTGTAACAGAAATAGTACCGCCTGTAGCCCCAACAGTTGCGGTTATTGAATTTGTTGTTGAGCTACCACTCCAGCCAGGAGGCAAAGTCCAGGTGTATGCGCTTGCCCCAGAAACCTGTTGAATGTTGTAAATTTCAGTTGTTCCCTGACCGGGACTGGTATTACCAGTGATGGCATCTGGTTGCGATGGTACAGAAATAACCGTCATCGTAACGGAATTCGATGTGGCGGGGTTTCCTGTTGCACAACTTAAATCGGAAGTTAATACACAAGTAATTATATCATTGTTATTCGGTGAAAGGATATAGGTCG
>JABNAD010000555.1_pt1 | contig 20595 bp, 19 predicted proteins | sample 7240381 | NCBI WGS metagenome assembly JABNAD01 (sample SAMN11332834, study PRJNA596920) | anaerobic digester metagenome | biome: digested sludge; isolation source: digested sewage sludge-derived enrichment culture grown on H2/CO2 | place: Germany: Goettingen
GTATACATATACATGATCTTGACATATATATTCGACTTTTCTATAATTCAACCAACAGCAATGAAGGGAAGCTTCTTTCCATAAGGTATGAGTCGAAAGCGAGCCGGTGATGGTGAAAGTCCGGCGACCAGGATACCGGAAAGTTGTAACAGCCCGGAGCTTCAAGGGTGAACTCAGTAACCCCTGACGGATGGATCACCGTTATCAAAGATCAGGATATGTCAGTATCCGACAAGAGAGTCAATTTGACTAATCAGGGTGGTACCGCGGAAGCAGCCTTTCGTCCCTGTTCATGATGCATGAGCAGAGACGAAAGGCTGTTTTGATTGTCTCTGGAGTAAGAATGAACCGACCTCACCAAACGAAAAAAATGGAGGAATCAACCATGGAACGTTATGAACCAAAGATGACCGTCAAAGAGACACAGCAAGCCATCAAAAAAATCAAAGTGTATTTCGAGCACGAACTGGCCGCCCGCATGAACCTGACTCGAGTATCCGCTCCCATGTTTGTCATGGAACAGACGGGGCTCAATGACAATTTGAACGGAGTGGAGCGTCCGGTCGCATTTTCAGCCCGCCACATGGAAGAGGCCGGCAAGATTGAAATCGTCCATTCCCTGGCCAAGTGGAAACGCATGGCTCTCAAAAAGTATGATTTTTCCTTTGGAGAAGGTCTATATACTAACATGAACGCCATTCGCCGGGATGAAGTGCTGGATGAAATCCATTCAATCTATGTCGACCAGTGGGATTTCGAAAAAATCATCTCTCCCTATGAGCGCTCCGTGGACTACCTCAAGCATCAGGTAGATATTATTTACTCCATCTTCCTGGATCTGGAAAAGAAGCTTCATGCCGATTATCCCCATCTGATTCCTCAGCTCCCGCCTGAAATTACCTATATCACCAGTCAGGAACTGCTGGATCTTTATCCCGGGCTGACGACCAAAGAACGGGAAAGAGCCTTCGTTCGGGAGAATAAGGCGATCTTTATTATCGGCATCGGGGCACCTTTGTCCAATGGTCTGCCCCACGACGGCCGCGCGCCGGATTATGATGACTGGAGCCTGAACGGCGATCTGATTTTCTACAACAGTATCCTGGATGATGCTCTGGAGCTGTCCTCCATGGGAATCCGGGTAGATCCGGACACTTTGACGCATCAGCTGATTGCCCGCGGTATGGAAGATCGGTCCCACCTGCCCTTCCATCAGGCGCTTCTGGCCGGAGAACTTCCCTTGACCTACGGCGGCGGCATTGGCCAGTCCCGGATCTGTCAGTTCCTGCTCCACAAGTATCATATCGGAGAAGTCCAGTGCAGCATCTGGCCCCAGGCCATGATCGATGAACTGGCCCAAAAGGGCATCGATTTGCTCTAGCGTTCACTCGATCGCTGAAATCGGCCTTTTTATCTCAAAGGGAGCCACCTGCCTGGGCAGAATGGCTCCCTTTGAGTTTTATCGAATGAATCGACCGATCATTTCCTGGATCGTTCCATGTACTTTCTCATCTCTGTCTCCACCAGATAGCGAATTTCGTCCGGCAGTACCTTCTCACCGGCGTACTCTCTCAGACTGACCTCGCGCAGCGCACTGATGTAAACTCTGGACATCGTCAGCGTAATGGCCGCCGCGGTCGATCCTGAAATCATTCCGGTTACCAGTGTTCCGGCCCCCGGTACCAGTTTCAGGAGGTTGGTGGTCAAAGTCCTGCCGGTCACCACTGCTCCCCCGATCCCGGCCATGGCCCCCACCAGTGAGGTGAGCATAGCCCGGTCGTAGGAGATTCCAAATATAGCCGTGATTTTGGCGATCATGGTCACCTGCGAGGTGGCGATAATCGGCGCATCGGCAAAAGGAATCGGAATAAATCCAACGGCAAAGGTCTCATAGACAAAGCGTCTCGCCCAGCGCGAGGCCAGTTCGGCCTTCTTATCGATGTCCACGCGCTGGGCGTTGATAAAAGCCCGCTGGGATTCATCCGGAATATTTCGAAAGGTGGTCAGCATCAGCTCTTTCAGACCAAAGCTCGGAAGAGTATGCGGTCCGATGGAATAGTCTCTGGCAATGACCGGAATACAGGCTCGTATCTGCGGGCATTCCTGTTCAATGTATTCCTTCAGTTCCCTGGTTCCGGATTCCTCCAGCGCCTGAGTCAGAACCACGATGACCGGCAGCTGCAACGCCAGCGCGTTGATCCAGATTCTTTCGGTTTTTTCCAGCCGGCGCGACAGGCTGCTGATGCAAAACCAGACGCAGTGAATCTTTTCCTTCGGATCCGCTGCCAAATCTTTTTCTTTCAGCAGACCGACCACTTCATGCTGAACCATGCGCTGCGCTTCCTCAGACAGTTCCAACCCTTTGGTATCGTACAGCGTCAATGGTACGCCGGTTTTTGTTATTTTTAATAGATGCGGCGTCACCGGAGCTCCGATCCCGGTATCCGCCAGATTCTCACGAAAAATCTCGTTAATCAGAGTAGATTTCCCGACACCGGTTTTGCCAATGAGCATGATATTGACCGGCGGCATGTCTGCCATTTCCTGATCGGTCCGGTTAAGAATTTCTCCGATCAAATCCACTCCCATGGTAAGATCCCTTACCGGAGATTTTCTTTTGCTGCGGCTGAATATCGCCATATGCACTCACCTCACGTGTCCATCTTGCTGTGGTACTTGTTTACTAACAGTATAGCAGGTCTCCCACGAAATCGTCTGGACCCATCCTCTCGGAATGGGCGTATAATGGAATCACCGATGAAACTTAGATCATCTATGCCTATGAGATCAACGATCTCATAGGCCTCAGCAAAGGGAGGAGGAAAGAACCATGGGATCATCTAAATTGCGCTCAATCCGAACCTGGCTCATTCGAAACGGAAGGGCCCTTGATGTCGCTCGCTGGTATTACCACTTTGAGGACGGATCCGCTCAGGATGTACTGAAAGCTCTGGCGGCCTACCAAAATCCAGACGGTGGATTTGGACATGGTCTGGAACCTGATATTCGTTCTTCCGCTTCATCCCCCATTCAAACCTGGGCTGCAACCCAGATTTTGCAGGAAATCGGCTTGCCCGAAATGTCTGCACAAATGGTGGAACATCTGCTGGATTATCTGGAATCTACCCTGGCCGGTAATCGCTGGGCCGCAACGATGCCGGCAATGAATGACTTCCCACACGCCCCCTGGTGGCACTACAGTCCGGAGAACGAATTCTGGGGCTGGAATCCTACCGTCGAACTGGCAGCTTTCATTCTGGTGGCCGGATCGCATCGAACCAGCTTAGCTGAAAAGGCTGAAACTATTGTCAGGGTTGCCCTGAAACAGCTGATGGAAGCGGACTTTGTGCCCTCCCCCCATGAGTTGGCTAACTTTGCCAAAGCAACCGAAATGCTTTACGATACTCGAGGCGACCTTCTGTCCGCGGAAGTAGTGCAACGACTGCAACAGCTGATCCAGAGCACAGTAACCTCGGATCAGGCCATGTATCTGTCAGACGAATACATCACTACCCCCACCTTCTTTCTGAATTCACCCAGGAGTCTCTACTATCCCTCGATTCAATCAACGGCAGACTTCTTCACCACACACCTGGAAAACACCGTAACCGAGGAAGGTTACTGGAATATCAGCTGGACCTGGGGGGAAGAACCCGTTCACCCGGATTCCCTGAGAGACTGGAGAGGTTCGCTGATTCTGGAAAACATGATCTATCTTCAGAATTTCAAAAAATAAATTTGATACAACCTATTGACAAACCTTCTATTTCTCAGATTGATAAAATATTAATCATCAGTTTTTACTGGTTTTTGTTTTGTTTTTGTCAATTTAATTCCTGTTCACAATTAAATTTCCATCGGAGAGTGGTTTTTATTACGAAACCACTCTTTTGCATCTTTTAGCCGCCCTCTATTCTGTTAGATTGGTAAACTTTTACAATGCGTTAATATCAAGCGTTATCAAGGGTAATTTTTGATTATAATTTAATTGTAAACATTTTATTTAATAGGAGGTAATTAGTTTGGACGCATTCATGAAACTGAACAGCGAGGTCAACGGTATAGTCTGGGGACCCCCCATGCTGATCTTACTGATTGGAGCAGGACTTATTCTCGTATTCGTTACTGGACTTGTCGTCTACCGCAGATTCGGCTTTGTCATGAAGAACACCTTTGGCAAGATGTTCGACAAAACCGCAGCTGCTGAAGGCGGAATCACCCCCTTCCAGGCCGTCTCAACCGCTCTGGCCGCTACTGTTGGAACCGGAAACATCGCCGGTGTCGCAACTGCCATTGCTTCCGGCGGACCCGGAGCAGTCTTCTGGATGTGGTTTGCCGCCATCATCGGTATGACCACAAAATTTGCTGAAGTAACCCTCTCGATTGCCTATCGTGAAAGAAACGAAGCAGGCGAATATTCCGGTGGACCGATGTACTACATCACCAACGGTCTCGGCATGAAGTGGCTCGCAACCATTTTCGCCATTTTCGGAGCCTTGGCTGCTTTCGGTATCGGATCCATGACGCAGGCAAACTCCATCGCAGCTGCAATGGAAAATTCCTTCGGAATTCCCAAGCTGGCAATGGGTATCATCATCGCAGTTGCTGCGGGCATTATCCTGATCGGCGGAATCAAGCGGATCGGTCAGTTTGCTGAAAAGATTGTTCCTTTCATGGCAGCTGCCTATATCCTCGGCGCTCTTGTCATCCTCGTCATCGAAGCAAAGCAGATCCCCGCAGCATTTGGCCTGATTTTCGGAAGAGCTTTCAGTCTTGAAGCTGCCGGCGGCGGACTTCTTGGATACACAGTGATGCAGGCCATGAGATTTGGTGTTGCCCGCGGTGTATTCACCAATGAAGCCGGTCTTGGCTCCGCTCCAATCGCCCACGCCGCTGCCACCACGGACCACCCGGTTCGCCAGGGCCTCTGGGGCGCATTCGAAGTTTTCGTTGACACCATCATGATCTGCTCCATGACCGCTCTGGTTATCCTGACCTCCGGCATGGCAGACAAAATTGACCCCAACACCGGCAAAGCCTTCACCGGCGCTGCTCTGACCACCCAGGCCTTCAACAGTGGGTTCAACGGCGGCGGCCTCATCGTTACCTTCGGAATCCTCCTGTTCGCCTTCACCACCATCGTTGGCTGGTGCTACTATGGTGAAAAGTGTATGGAATATCTGGTAGGATCCAAGGCCATTATCCCCTACCGCATCGTCTTCGTTCTTAGCACCATCGTAGGAGCCATCGGCGCCCTGACAATCGTCTGGGATATTTCCGATACCCTCAATGGTCTGATGGCCATCCCGAACCTCATCGCCCTGATCGCTCTGTCCGGTGTCGTTGCTAAACTGGTTAAGGATTTCTTCAAGGATCCCAACCGCATCCGCACTTCACCCGCTGAATATGAAAGCGCGCTGAAACGCCCGAAAAAATAACGCATACTCTCCGGAAACCGGCCATTGGCCGGTTTCTTTTTATGATTTGAATCCGATCCAAATCAATTGTATACTCTGATCTATCTGCTTGGGAGCAAACCCAATGGTCCATGAACCAATGTTACCTGAAAGTAGGGATCAACATTGACTGATTCGATAATCACCGACTGACCCGATCAAAATCAATGGAACCGATCATGTTTCGTTATGGTGTTGATTCATTATTCGAGCTTAATCAGATCAGACTAGATTGAGTTGCTGCCAAGTGAACATATGTGAAGCGATATTGATTGATCATCTGAAGTACCGAGATTTCTATAATGACTGGATATCTGAACTGACTGGATATCTGAACTGACTGGGTATCTGAACTGACTGGACATCTGAACTGACAGGATAATAGAACGGTCTGGATACCTGAACTGACTGGATACCTGAACTGACTGGATACCTGAACTGTCTGGATATGCTCCTCCCCCTATAAAACAGGATCCCGGCTTGGAAACACCGGGATCCTGTTCTATCTATTTTGTTCGTATCACGCTGCCTTCGATTTCAGCATCTGTGTACCCTGAGTTGGGGCGTAGGCGGGATCCATGCGGGACAGTCGGGAGGCATTAAGCACTGCCAGGAGTGCAACGCCTACATCGGCAAAGATGGCCAGCCAGATGTTTTCATTAAAGAAGACGGAGTGAATCATTACCGCCAGTTTAATGCCGAGAGCCAGGATGACATTCTGAAGGACAATCCGGTTAGTCAGTCGGGAGATGTTAATGGCCAGTGGTATTTTCAGCAGCGAGTCATCCATCAGTACGACATCAGAGGCTTCGATGGCAGCACTGGATCCGATGGATCCCATGGAGATTCCGATGTCTGCCATTTTAAGCACAGGCGTATCATTCAGACCATCGCCGGCAAAGGCGGTAAACTTCCCCTGTCCCTGCTTCTGGGTGATTTCCTCCACAGCGGTCACCTTATCCTGCGGCAGGAGTTCCGCACGATAATCATCGATTCCGCTCTGAGCTGCTACTTTTTTCACGATAGTCCGGTTATCACCTGACAACATCACCAGGTGACTGACACCCATGGATTTAAGATCAGCAATCGCCTGCTTCGAATCCGGCTTCAGTTCGTCTTCGATCTGAAGAGATCCCAGGTATTGCGTCTCCCCCGCAGATTGACGTGCGACATAGACGATGGTTCCTTCCGGTGGCTCAAGGGAAATGCCCAGATCTTCCATTAACTTCTGGTTGCCGGCCCATATAATGGTGCCGTCCGGCAGGGTGGCCTTTCGTCCCTTCCCTCTGATTTCTTCGGCAGAAATCAGACTCGAACGTTGCGGCGCTTCATCCAACTGATCCAGAATGGACTTAGCAATGGGATGCGGTGAATCCAATTCCGCCAGGGCGGCCAGTTTCAGAACTTCATCCACTTCGACGCCTTCTGCCGACTCAATCTGTGTTACTTCGAACGTTCCTTTGGTTACGGTTCCGGTCTTGTCCAGAACGATGGTATCCAGGTTTTTCAGTTCTTCCAGAAAGTTGGATCCTTTTATCAGGATGCCATGGCGGGATGCCAGCCCCAGTCCTCCGAAAAAGCCAAGAGGAATGGAGATAACCAACGCGCAGGGACAGCTGACAACCAGGAAGATCAGACCTTTGCGAATCCATGGGCTAAATGGTTCAGATAAAATCAGCGGCACCAGGAAAGCCACCAGTGAAGCCAGGAGAACGACTGCAGGTGTATAGACCCTGGCGAACTTCGTAATGAACTTCTCGGTCTTGCCTTTCTGATGAGCTGAATTCTCTACCAGATCCATGATGCGCGAAACAGTGGACTCTCCGAATGGCCTGGTCACGCGGATGGTCAGGGCCGAGGTAATGTTGACGGATCCAGAGAGAATTTCGTCACCCGACTGAATTTCCCTAGGGATGGACTCGCCGGTGAGGGCTTTTGTGTCCAGCTGCGAATAACCCTCGGTTACCATTCCATCCAAGGGTACTCTTTCCCCTGGGCGCACCACAATCAGATCCTCTACTGCAACTTCCAGGGGGTCGCGCCGGATCAATTCTCCGTCTACCAGAACCATGGCATAATCAGGACGGATATCCAGGAGATCCTTGATGCTTTTTCTGGAACGATGCACGGCCAGATCCTGAAAATATTCCCCGATCATGTAAAACAGCATGACACCGACCGCTTCCTGATATTCGCCTATGGCAAAGGCTCCGACGGTAGCCAGGGTCATCAGGAAATTCTCGTCAAAAACCAGTCCTCTGGTCAGGTTGCGCAGCGCAGCCAGAACGATCTCATATCCTGCCAACCCGTATGCCACAAAGAGCATGAAGTCAGACCAGGGTCTGGGGGCGAGAAATGAGCCAAGGAATAATCCAAGTGATACAACAATTCGAAGCAGATTCCAATGAAGCAGCGGGATTCCAAATGGTCCGGTTTTGTCCGCATCGTCCCCATGGTCATGACTGTGCCCATGACTGTGGCCATGTTCATGGGCCTCATGATCGTGGGGCTCCCCCTCACCAGGGTGTGATCTGCCCGGCTTGATCCCGGATTCCGGACTTCTCACCGGACGAAACCGCACTTGCGGTTCATGGTGTGCGACTATTTTTTCAGCTTGTTGGATTACGGCATCCCCGATACCTTGTGGCGCCAGAATTCGAAGGGATTCATTCGGCAGGCTGATGGAAGCGGATTCCACACCTGGAATTTCCTGAATTTCCCGTTCGATCTTAGCGGCACAGGATGCTCACGTCATGCCGTAAAGTCTAATGTTGATTGTTTTCATGGTGTCCTCCTAATTCAGACAGTCTTACTCTGATTTAATTATATCCTGAAATCCTCTCAGTTAGTCATTCCCCTGTCATTTGCGACTGATTCGCACAGATGCCGGAATGGGCGGCCTTTGCCTTGCATCCTGGCGTGATATAATAGGAGCATATGGTCCAAAGGAGAGCGATATGAGTAAAATACTAGTCATCGAAGATGAAGTTTCCGTTTTGGAAGCCATTGAAGCCTATTTGAAAAAAGAGGGGTATGAAGTGAAAACTGCCACCCGCGGCTATCGCGGTCTGGAGCTGTTTGAACAGGAATCCTTTGATCTCGTCATTTTAGATCTGATGCTGCCCGACCTGTCCGGTGAAGAAATTTGCCGCAAAATCCGCGAAAAAAGTTCCACCTATGTCTTCATGCTCACTGCGAAATCAGCACTGGAAGACCGCATCCAGGGGTTGGAGATGGGCGCAGATGAATACCTGGTCAAGCCATTCTCTCCCCGGGAGCTGACAGCCCGCATCAATGCCCTGTTCCGCCGCTTGAATGAACCGGTGGTCAATCCAAATACTTTTTCTTACAACAACGGGGAACTCATCATCGACAAGGAGCGGCGCGAAATCCGGCTTCGCGGTGAAAACGTGGCCCTGACCCCCATTGAGTTTGATATTTTGGAAATCCTGGCTTCCAATCAGGGAGTCGTCATGTCTCGGGAACTGCTTATAGAAAAAGTACTGGGCGTGGATTTTGATGGTGTGGACCGAACCATCGATGTCCATATTAAGAACATCCGAAAGAAAATTGAAGAGGACACCAAGAATCCGAAATACATCCTCACCGTTTTTAAGCTGGGTTATAAATTCGGCGGTGATCTGTAATTGAATACCATCCGTTACAAACTGGCGGTAGCCATCACGGTATCCGCTCTTCTGGCATTGATCCTCACTTACATCATCATCAACTTCAACATCAACCGTCAGTATTCCATCTATATACGGGCCAACCAGGAGTCCAGAGATGAACGAATCGTCGGGGAATTCCGGGATGCCTATGTATCAAACGGAAAAACCGGCTGGACGGTAGATTCCGGTACCAGCGTCATTCGGGAAGCATCCATCTCCGGCTTTTCAGTCAAGCTCGAAGACCGGATGGGCAAAGTAATCTGGCAGTTGGAACCGGAACTGGTCCTGGCTCAACTGACCACACGTCAGCCGGAAGGATCGCCCCCTTTGAATCTGGAACAGTTTAAATTCACCCGCCATCCGGTTCTGGTTGACGGCGACACCGTCGGATACGTCACCATCGGACAGTTTACACCCTTGTTAATCTCAAAGAATGAAGAACAGTTTCTGTTCAGCCTGACGCTGTCCGTACTGGCCAGCGCTATCATTGGCTCCCTGTTAATTTTCCTGTTCTCTTTCTTCCTGTCCAATCAGCTGTCAGAGCCGATCTCTTCCATTGCGTCGACGAGCTTCATGCTCTCTCAGGGTAACTTTAAAACCAGAGAAAACCTGAAAACCGATATTGTGGAAATTGAACAGCTGCGCCAGAGCATCAATGTTTTGGGAGAAAAAATGGATCAGCAGGATACCCTGCGCCGCCGACTGATATCCGATATATCGCATGAACTGCGAAATCCGCTGAATGTTCTTCAAATGAATCTGGAAGCCATGATTGACGGAGTCGTCCCAATTTCGCCGGATCGTCTGTCCTCCCTCAACAATGAAGTCATCCGTTTTGGCAAACTTCTGGGCAATTTGAATGTCCTGAAGGAATTTGAAGCAGAATCCAATACCCACCAGTACAAGGAAGTAAACCTGCGCTCCCTGTGCCAGGATATCTACAATAATTTCCTGGGGGTCGCCAAGGAAAAGAATATCCACCTGTCCTTCGAGTTTTATCGCAGAGATCGCTACTACATCATTGGCGATTACCATTCCCTCTACCAGGTAGTCATCAACCTGCTTCACAACGCCATGAAGTTTACTCCGGAAAACGGACGGATTTTTCTGACCCTGAAAAAAGACGCCACCTTTACCTACCTGGACATACGGGACAATGGCGTTGGCATCCCATCCGAAGATCTCCCCTATATTTTCGAACGATTTTACCGGGTTGACCGCTCCCGGGAAGAAGTCGAGGGATCAGGCATCGGTCTTACCATTGTCAAGCGGATCATGGACAATCACAAGGCGATGATCCATGTCACTTCCAAGGTTGGCAAGGGAACAACCTTTACCTTGAAATTCAGGAATGCTCCTCCCCCAATATCAGAGGAGGCCAATAGAAAAACAAATGGACAGCCATCTTGATGGCTGTCCGAACCTTTTCATTCGCTTTACTTTTTCTCTTCTGACATTACCTGGCTGACATAATCCTCTTCGACCTCAGGCAGGCTCATCATGGCGTTGAGCATTTCCTGAAGCTTCGATCGTACGTGGCTGATCTCCTTATCTTCCAAAGGAATCCGGCAACGGACCTTCTGAGGGACTGCTTCTGCCTTTTTCAACAGCTCCTGGCCACTTTCTGTCAGGTAAATCAACAAATTTCGTTCGTCTTTGAAGTCACGCTTCCGGTCAATCAGCCCTTCAACTTCCAGCTTTTTCAGCAAGGGAGTGAGTGTGCCGGAATCCAGATTCAAGCTTTTGCCCAGATCTTTTAATGCGATGCCGTCTTTTTCCCAAAGTACGATCATCACCAGATACTGGGTATAGGTCAAGCCTAGATGGTGCAAAAACGGACGGTAAATTTTCGTGATTTCCCTGGACAGGGCGTAAACCGCAAAGCAAAGTTGGTTTTCGAGTTTTAATGACTCATTCATCGAACTTGTTCCCCCTGCTTTTGGATTGATTTCGTCCTGCTATTATTTTACACTTTATTCAAATATTGTCAAATTAATAACTACGTTGTGAAATGACGGTAAATATTTGCTTAATTATAAGTTCCCGCCCACCGCCGCCTTGGAGTGTTTCTCCAAATCTGCCTGAGCTCACAAAATATCACAAATTTCGTTGACAAGGAGTTAATAAATTGCTTATAATAATAAAGTAGTTTTCAAGAGCAAAGGGGTATAGTTCAATGGTAGAGCAACGGTCTCCAAAACCGTTAATGTGGGTTCGAGCCCTGCTACCCCTGCCAGAAAGAACCGAAGCAAACGCTTCGGTTCTTTTTTTCTGCTTAACCTCACGGCGGCTCTGTTGCATGTCAACCATAGCCTTGCCCTGCTGTTTTTCTTCCCTCATAATTGTTTTGACCTGCTGATCTGGTGTATGGTATTTTTCCGAGGGCGGAACATCGGCCCATGCTCAAAAACAGAAAGAAATTTCTCGGACTAAAGGTGTTCCACCATCCGCCACTGATTCGTCCGGTGACTGTAGTTCAGGATTGCGGATTCAGTGTCCGAAAATTCAATGCCGAATTGTGTTTCTTTCTGGTTACGCATCTCATAACTAATTTTTCGGATATCCCGCTCCCGGTATTCTGCCGAAGCAAGATCGTAATAGCGGATTCTGCGAGGAATGATTCTTCCCTGGATAAATTCAGCAATGACTTCCATATTGATCTGACCTGCTTCCATGGCGTTCTCCTTTCAACTGATCTGATACCACTATTATAGTACATGCGTTCGATTTTTGGAACTGGATTTTTCACAGGGAGAGCCTGCCGAAAGATCTTCTCCCTTGCCACAGGAGCCCCCTAAGGAAATGACTGTAAATTAACAACTTTTTTCTCCAATTTTAATAATGACACTGTTATAATAAGCTATCAAACGATCATGCGGAGGTGTTCCATGAACCTGTCCAGGCTCATTCTAGACCAAACTCATCACGCTGCAGCTCTGATCGGATCTGGTGGGAAAACCATGCTGATCCGGATTCTGGCCAGAGAAAACCGCTCCCAACGGCGCGTACTGGTTTCCAATACGATCAGTATGGAGCGCATCCCAGAGAAAGAGATCGACTTTGTCGATTATGAATTCCGGCAGGATTATTCTTTATGCGAGTACCCCAAGCCGGGGGTCTACGTTCTGGCTTATGACCTGGACCAGGACAACACCATGCGGGGATTGCCCCTGGATGTTCTCGAGCGTCAGATGGAGTGCTTTGACTTGTGTCTGATTGAATGTGACGAATCCAGACAGCGCCCCGTCAAAGCCTGGCGCCCCAATGAACCGGATCTTCCGAAGACCACGGATGTCACAATCGCAATATTGGATATCGGTTGTCTGGGTCTCAAGATATCCGTCGAAACCGTCCATAATCTCGATGTCTTCTGTGATTTAACGGGCAAAAAGGTTGGGGATATCATTACTCGGGAAGATATTAAGAAACTGGTGCTGCATCCGGATATGATGTTCCGCAATGCGAAAGGTACCACGGTTCTGTTCATCAACAAGGTGGAGAATCCGATAACCGAAGAATATGCCCGGGACCTGGCACGTGAAATCGCAAAGTCCCCCGCCTCACCGGACCGAATCATTATCGGTTCGTTATTAAACGAAACCTACGAATTAATCTAGGAGGTACCTGCCCGTTGAAACATATCATGCTCAGCGACATCCATGGCAATCTGGAAGCTCTGACCGCTGTATTGGAAGACTGCGGGCCGGGTCAGCTCTACGTACTGGGCGATATCATTGGCTACGGAGCGGATCCCGGCAAGTGCGTGAAGCGAATCCGCCAGTCCGAGGCCATCGTCATCCGAGGAAATCATGAGCAAGTCCAGCTGGACTGGAACGAATTGAAACATTTCAATCCCTTAGCCAGGGAATCTGCTGAATATACCCGAACCAGACTTAGTCCGTCCGATCACGACTGGCTCAGTCAGCTGCCTTATGAATGGAGCGATGACGCCATCTACCTCTCTCACGGCTCGCCCTACGGAGCCCAGCGGTTTTACTATTTAATGCCGGGTGACGTACGTTCACCGTACCTGACGCTTTCCCTGTCCAAACTCGAACGACTGGGACTGGGGCTGGCGTTTCATGGCCACACCCATATTCCGGGTTATTTTTTTATTAAGGATGGTCGCCCAGTCTTTCTTTCACTGGCGGAAGACACCGTTGTGAAGCTTGATTCCGAGGCCCGTTACCTTATCAACTGCGGAAGCGTCGGCCAGCCCAGAAACCACAACCCGAAGGCTCAGTACCTGATTTACGATGATGAAACCTTTACCCTTGAAAAGCGCTCTGTCGCCTATGATGCCGCCCTGGCCGCTGAGAAGATCCGGTCCGCCGGACTGCCTTCTCCCTTGTGGGAGCGAATTCTTCAGGGAATCTAAAAACCTGTATGCGTTATGGCGCATACAGGTTTCATTGTTACCTGGGCAAGCTTCCGATCGAAGGAAAGATATTTCGGTTCAGGCCGACTTATCGCAGTCTCGAATTAATTCCCCAGGGGCGAAATCGCATCCTGAATCCGCTCAAAGTTAAAGAAGAATGATTCCACCAGAGTCTCTGATGGGTCATACAGCGTAATCCGAACCGGAATCAGGCGATACTTTGTAATGTCATCCGCATATTTCTGCAGGGACACATCATCTGAATAAAGAAAGATCCGTTTTTCAGCGCCATTTAGAGCAGTTGGCTGAGAGGCATTGGACAGATTCAGCGATTCTTCACTTAACTTGCGCTCGATAAAATTGGTAATCAGCAGCGGATCCTTGCGATATTCTTTCACCACATACGCAGTCAAATCCGAGTCCACAACGAACACCAGCTGATCCTCGTCAGACATAAAGTCCTTGACGCGCCCCTGAAAATCATCGATTTTTCGGGAAACGGCAACGAAGCGTTCATCATATTTCTGTTTTCTGGCTGGATCCATTTCCTGCAGCGAATTTTTAATGCTGTTCAAAGCAATCTTATAATTCGTCGAATTCATCAGGTAATAGTAGTTTTCATGATCCAGTTTATTGATTTTATGCCGGAGAATATCAATGCCCCGAGAAATATTCACGACATTCACTTTGTTCTTGTCGATTTTTTCCGTAAACTCCCGAATAAATGGTTCATAGCTGGCACCAACATAGAAAAATGCCTGGTAGTCCCCTTCAGTCATCATTTCCGGATTCGGAACAATGCTCCGGAGATCTGATTCGGATTCCGTCATATATCGAATAGTATGCTGACCTTCAGATAATGAATCAATCATATCTGCTACAATCTTCGCTGAAGTCAGGATATTCAGATTTCGTTCCCGGGGCCCGGATTCAGACGATGTCATACCCTGCTGGGTCTGGCTTTCTCCGGTCTGGGCGCAGGCCGTCAAAAAAATCCCTGCCATCAGGATCAGTAAGCCGGATTTTAATATTTTCATTGATCTTTCCCTTTTCCACGTGTTTCCTGTATTATATACTAGCAAGAAATTTTTTAGTTTACAAAAGTATGAAAATAGAGCAAAGAGAGCAAACCAATGAATTATATTACGAAATCCACACAAGAAACCATGCGGTTGGGAGAACAGCTGGCCTCCTGTCTTCGAGCCGGCGATGTCCTGCTTCTGGACGGAGACCTGGGTGCCGGCAAGACCCACTTTGTCAAAGGACTTGCCCGGGGATTGGGTTACGGGGGCGATGTCAGCTCCCCAACCTTCACAATCTTAAACAGCTATCCCCTCCCGGGGCCGATCCCCGGCCAACTGAACCATTTCGATGTCTATCGGGTTCACGAAGAAGATGAAATCCTTGATCTTGGCTTTGAAGAAATCATCTACAGCACCGACATCAGCGTCATCGAGTGGAGCGACCTGATTGGAAGCATCCTGCCCGATGACTTTTTGAAAATTAACCTGTCCCTCGGAGAGTCGCCCGATGAGCGTAAAATTGCCATGAACTGGAGTACATCCCAGTCTGAAAGGAGCCTGCCCCATGCTGATACTTGCCGCTGATACCTCTGGGTCCAACTGCTCCGTCGCCCTGATGCGCGATGAAGAGCTGCTGGCAGAGTACAATATGAATTTTGGAAAACAGCATTCCGTGCTGCTGATGCCAATGATCGAGGACCTGATGCAAAAAACCGATGTAACCCCGCGGGATTTGACTCATCTGTGCGTCAATCTCGGACCCGGTTCCTTCACCGGTCTCCGCATTGGACTGTCGGTACTTGAGGCAATGTCTTATGCCTTGAATATCCCGTTGTACGGCTATCACTCCTTTGCGGCATCCGCCCAGTCCCTGAAGCATTCAGACCGGAATATTCTGATTCTGCATGACGCGCTGAAACAGACGTTTTACAGCGCTGCCATCCAGAATACCCCGCAGGGTCAAACGGAACTGCTCAGCCCCGAGGTCAGGGATCTGGCTGAACTGAAATCCAATTTTAAGGAAGGTGAACCTCTCCTCATTGCAGGCGACGGGCTGATCAAATATCGAGAAGCGATTCAGTCCGCATTCCCTCAGGCCAGACTGGCAGAGGATTCCGTCATTCAACGGGCATCCAACCTGGCCAGATTATGCAAGTCCGATGTCGACCGCCAGATTCCACCCGGAGATACCACTTTGCCCCGCTACATGAGAAAGCCGCAGGCACAGCGGGAGTATGAGGCCAAACATGGACACGTTCTCGATTCATAGGATGGAGGAGCAGGATCTGGAGGCCATTCATCAGATCAATGCTCTGAGTTTTTCATCACCCTGGTCTCGGGAAGCAATTCAGGCAGAGCTGCACAATGAGCAGGCCTATTACCTGACAGCCCGGGCGGATGGCCAAACGGTAGGCTATGCCGGTGCCTGGCTGGTGTTTGATGAAGTACAGATCACCAATATCGCGGTTCACCCTCAAATGCGGGGTCGGGGAATTGCAGGCCGTCTGCTCCAGGCATTGATTGAGGATATGAGGGAGCGCAGCATGGCCGTCATGTTTCTGGAAGTCAGGGTATCAAACCAGGCTGCCATCCGGCTGTATGAGTCGGCCGGTTTTCAGTATGCCGGCTACCGCAAGGGCTTTTATCCTGATAAAGAGGATGCCCACGTCATGTCTCTGAAACTGCCCCAGTCAGAAAGGTAACTCAGCTATAACATATGGAAAAAGAGCCCGCAGGCTCTTTTTTTTCACGTTCAGGGAATATTTCAGTATGTATTTTTCTGACTGTTCGGATGGCCTATTTCTTCCCCATATGATTTTTAATGGTCACTGATGTGACCGAAAGATTTGGTCTGGATTCAATGTTATGAATGAGCAGGTCGGCGATATCTCTGGGATCCATCAGTCGGGCTGTTTTCTCCGCCGGAAAGATTCCATCCCAGAATTCTGTATTCATACCGCCCATATAGGCTGCCATCACCCGGATATCCGTATCTTTCAGCTCCACCTGAAGACTTTCGGTAAATCCTCTCACTCCAAATTTGCTGGCACAATAGACGGATTCTCCGGCTTTCCCTTCCTGACCGGCGGTGGAAATGATGTTCACCAGAATGCCCTGATTTCGCTCCTTAAAATGAGGCAGGACCGCCTGGGAAGTGAAGATAGTGCCCTTGAGATTGGTGTCAATCATTTCATGGACGGAGGACTCCATGAGCTCCTGTGCCGCTCCCAGCGCGATGACGCCCGCATTGTTGATCAAAACATCAATCCTGCCCCGCCGGTCCAGGATTGATTGAATCACGTTTCGAATCTGGGCCGCCTGCGAGATATCCGCCTCAAAGCAATCCCAGCTTCCCACAAGGCTTTCCGCCACGGTCTGAAGCTTATCCTCGTTTCGACCAATCAAACACACATGAGCCCCCTTTTCAGAGTATTTCCTCACCAGAGCTGCCCCCAGTCCGCTGCCAGCCCCTGTGACGACAACTATTTGCTGTTCCATTGCATGAACCTCCTTGGGTAAATACTATATCCCTATCATACCATTCGTTCAGAGTGGAGGGTTGATTGCCATCTTCCAACTTTTCTGGATGAAATCCTGTCTGAAATTTTCTCGCTTCTCTCAGTTCTCGCTTTTCTTGCTTCTGTAGCTTCACTGGCTACTGGCTGGTCTGGCATCTCTGGCCACTGGTTTCTCTGAGCTAACTGCTGTCACCTGTATGCGAAAATTCGGAAAAGTTGTGTCTCCTTCATGTTCGCTTTTCGCCTGATCGCGCAGACCGGTCAAGATCCGCTCAAAGAACCACCCCGTCCCCTTCTGGCTCAAGGCCTTGGTGGGACGGGGTGGTGATGAATCGGCGATCACATGGATCGACTTCTTTTTACGATATTCTGATCAGCAGGGGCTTAGTTGGCTTTGCGCAGACGAGTATTTTCCAGCTGGCTGACTGATTTGGAAGATTCCACTTTCAGAAACCGCTCAAGTCTGGAATACAAGAGCGCGGACAGCAATGCGACTGAAACACCCTTGATCGCATTGAACAGAGGAACCATCCTGTAAAGGTACGTCTCATAGGCTGCCTGACCTCCGGGGAATTCACCGGGGAAGAACAGCGGAATCAGAATGAATTTGTTGGCCAGTACCGCCGCAAGGGTAAAGCCAAGGGTTCCGAGCAGCAGACCAGTTACCAGACCGGTGAGGTTGCGGTGCTTCTTATAGACCAGGCTGACAACAACAATCATGGTGGAGATCACGATAAAGTTTGCAATTTCTCCGACTCCGCCGGTGCTTGATTTGGTTGCGAACAGGATCACCTGCAGCAGTGCGGTGAGAAGCACACCGGTTCCAGGTCCCAGCGCCAGTGCGCCAAGCAGGAGCGGCACCATTGAAAAATCAAGTTTGAGCCATGGCACGGACGGAAGAATCGGGAATTCAAAGTAAGTGAAGATGAAGGCAATGGCGACAAGCAGAGCGCCTTTCACGGTAACTTGGGTGGATGTCCTGGTGTTTAACATAATAAAACCTCCTGAGATTTGATATCTTCAGAAGTAGAGTGACAAAAAAACCCCGGCAAAATGCCAGGGCTTCGATTATCATACTAATCTCTTCTTTCATCCAGACTATACTGTCGGCTCCGTAGTTGCAACGGATCAGCCTGTTAAGGCTCGCGGGCTATACCGCCGGTGGGGACTTACACCCCGCCCTGAAGATATTTATTTATTTTACATCTGTATTATATTACATGCGATCGAATCTGGCAACGGGTTCGTGAAGATTTCATCAAAGCTCTGTCGAATTGAAAACCATGATCTGAATCCGGTGTTGAGGCGCAGGCTCCGACTTTTTTGACCAGAATCCAGCCTCAATCAGCGCTTAGCGGTTTTTCCCATTCCCTTCATGGAAAGCGAAATTCGGCGCCGACCCAGATCAACTCCGATGACGCGGACTTCAACAATGTCTCCGACCTTGACGACTTCCATGGGATTTTTGACAAATCGGTCGGCCAGCTGACTGATATGGACCAGGCCGTCCTGATGCACTCCGATATCCACGAATGCGCCGAAATCAGACACGTTGCGGACAGTCCCCTGCAGGATCATGCCTTCTTCCAGATCCTTCAGTTCCAGGATTCCGGTCTTGAAGATTGGCTGCGGCAGCTCCTCCCGAGGATCCCGGCCGGGCTTCATCAGCTCCTTGATAATATCCTGGAGCGTTGGAATTCCTGCCTTTGTTTCTTCACTGAGTTTGCTCATCGGATAGCGGTCTGCCCTGGCTTTGAGGTCATCCAACCCGCCGGAACGCACGTCAGACTTCTGATAGCCCAGCAGCTCCAGAAGCTCACGGGCTACATGATAGGACTCCGGATGAACCCCGGTACGGTCCAGAATCTCGTCGGATTCAGGCACCCGCAGGAACCCGGCACACTGTTCAAATGCCTTGGGGCCCAGGCGCTTGACCTTGGACAGCTCTTTCCGGGACTTGAAGCCGGAGACCTCATCCCGATAAAGAATAATATTGTCAGCCAGGGTCTTGTTAATTCCGGATACATAGGTTAACAGGCTCGGTGTGGCGGTATTCAGATCCACGCCCACACTGTTGACGCAGTCTTCAACGACGCCGGTGAGAGACTCATCCAGCTTTTTCTGATCAATATCATGCTGATACTGACCAACGCCAATGCTCTTGGGATCGATCTTGACCAGCTCCGCCAGCGGATCCTGGAGCCGACGGCCGATGGAGATCGCTCCGCGGACGGTAACATCCAGGTCAGGATATTCCTGAGTCGCCAGCTGGGAAGCAGAGTAGACAGATGCTCCTGCCTCGTTGGTAACTACATAGCCGACCTCGATCTGATCTTTCTTCAGTTCGGCAATCAGCTGTGCCAGAACCTCTTCGGATTCCCGGGAGGCGGTCCCGTTGCCAAGGGAGATAACTTCCACCTTATGTTTCCGAATCAGCGCTTTCAGCGTGCGAATGGTTCCCGCCACGTCGTTGCGCGGCACTGTGGGGAAAACCGCGGTGGATTCAAGGTATTTACCGTTTTCGTCCAGCACTGCAATCTTGCAGCCCGTGCGGAATCCCGGATCATAACCCATCACGCGTTTGCCTTTGACCGGTGCCTGAAGCAGCAAGGCTGACAAGTTCTTGGAAAAGACATCAATGGCCCCTGCTTCTGCTTTTTCGGTCAGCTGATTGCGGACTTCGCGTTCAATGGAGGGCCAGATCAGGCGCTTCAGGGAATCTTTGACTGCCCGGACCAGATAGGTCCGATTCTTGCTGTTGATTGTTTCCAGATGATCCAGCATATGGTCTTCAATGATCTGCTGATCCAGTTCGATGCTGACTTTCAGAACCCCTTCCTTTTCCCCGCGGTTCAGCGCGAGGATGCGGTGACCGGGGATGGCGCGGATCGGTTCATTGAAATCAAAATACATCTCGTAGGGTGAATTTTCGCCGGATCCGGTGGAGGTGATGGCTGCCAGCTTCTGAGCATAATCCCGAATCCATTTCCGGTTCTCGGCATCGTCTGAAAATTGCTCCGCCAGGATATCCAGGGCATAAGTGATCGCTTCGTCCTCCGACTTGATTCCCTTCTCCTCGTCCACATACTCCTGAGCTGCCGGCAGGACTTCGCCTTGCCCGGCCAGAATATAGTCTGCCAGTGGCTTCAAACCCTTCTCCATCGCGATGATCGCCCGGGTCCGCTTCTTGGGCCGGAAAGGACGGTAGATGTCATCCAGTTCCGTCACCGTCGAGGACTGACGCAGGGCTTCCAGAATGTCTTCGGTCATATTGCCCTGTTCTGTAATCAGACGCTCGATATCCTCCCGCTTGGCATTGAAATTTCTCAGGTAGGTCAGCCGCTCAGAGAGTTTACGCAGAACTTCATCATCCAGTGAACCGGTTTTTTCTTTCCGGTAACGGGCAATAAACGGAACCGTGTTGCCTTCGTCAAGGAGCGCAACCACTGCCTCTACCTGCTCCGTCCTGATCCCCAGTTCCTGTGCGATCTGTTCTTCCAGTCTCATCATTCCTGTAAATCCCCCTGTACTCTGGCCTGTAAATAGGCA
>JABNAD010000556.1_pt1 | contig 20558 bp, 17 predicted proteins | sample 7240381 | NCBI WGS metagenome assembly JABNAD01 (sample SAMN11332834, study PRJNA596920) | anaerobic digester metagenome | biome: digested sludge; isolation source: digested sewage sludge-derived enrichment culture grown on H2/CO2 | place: Germany: Goettingen
TTCGTCAATATAATCATTATTTGAATTGTGGTACATTTACGGATGAGCAAAAAAAACAAATATGAAAACATAATTTTCAAACTTCTTGAGAAAAATCCTTATCAGCGTTATTTGAACATAGACGAATTGATTTCTGTCTTTGAGTCAGATGAAGCAATTCCAAGACGGGAATATGATTTGAATCCGAGATTTGTTTTGCGTTTATGGAATGATAATTCAGCTTTAGAAGTTTATTTGAAAGACCACAATGAAACGTTGAATGTGGATTTTCCTGCAATCCACCAATTTCAGCAGAAAAAACTATTAGAACGTATTCAAGGACCTGAGTTCTGTACTATTATCGACCCTGAAACTGTTCGTTTCGCATACGACACATATACGGACACAGTTGGGCTGAAAAAACTTCCATACTGTCCAGAAAATTTTGAAGTGATAACACCTGCTTATTTGAAATCATACCGAAAACAGCAGGAATACGTAAAACTTGTAATTGATGAAGAAGCCAAATTAGGTGCTGACATTTTTGTTTCACCGTATCATTATACGCATAACACGAATGTGTTACCTACATACAAGCAAAATCCAGTAGAACAATGGTTTGATTTGGATATTAAATTACTCAAAGAAGCCATTGATTATAAAAATTCAATACCTGAGTATGCTGACAAAAAACTTTATGCAGGTATATGTATAAATAGCGGTAGTCTAACCGACAACCAATACAAAAATGACCTTCTAAACTATTATTCTGCCCACGAATGTGATGGATATATTGTGTATGCAGATGGTATCGATAAGAATACTACACCAGTTACTCTTTATCATTACATTGATGCACTATTGAAACTTCAAAGATTTACAGGGAGACCAGTAATTGCAGGACGTTTGAATAGCTTGGGATTGGGGCTTATTTCATTAGGCTTGGCAGGTTTTTCCGCAGGTGCAGCAAGGTTTGAAAGTTTTAGCGAAGAATTACACAAAGATAGAACTCAAGGATTTAATCTTTACGAAAGGTATTATTTCCCTGAGTTGTTGGGTACCGTTTCCATTGAAAAGAAAAGACCGACCAGATTAAATCAAATTTCAAGTGTTTTGGGTGCTTGTCAGTGTTTATACTGCCGTGGTAAAGCAGCAGAAGATGTAATACAAGCACAGAACAATAAACTGCATTACATTCATTCGGTAACCCAAGAAGTAGAGACAATTAAAAACACTACGGACAAGCGAGAATATTTTTTAAATAGAATTGATGCAGCAATAAGAAATTATCAACGCTTGACAGCCGTTTATAAGCGTGATGACTACAAACACCTTTTAGTTTGGAAAGAAGTTTTTGAAAATATAAGATAGTACTATGTTTAGATACGAAAGTGAAATGATACCAGTATTGATTGACAACCTTTCCAAGGTTTTCAAAACAGAATACATTGCCACTGAATTCAGCACAGGAAATGGTGTTGCAGATTTGGTCTTTACAACGGAAATGAATGATGAAGATTTATACCTGAATGATTATGCCTTAATGTCTCTTTTCGTGAATCTATTTCAACAGAATAAACACCTAACCACAAAACAATTACAAAAAAGCAGCATTGACAAGACCAGACTGAAAAACTTACTTACCCATCTTGAAGTGAATGATTTTATTGAATATGATGGTGAAGTGATAAAAAGGAATAGAAAGTACAAGGCTCACACCCGAAATTTATTATCAGTTGAAGCTAAACTGAATGATTGGAAATCGGGATTTTATCAAGCCTTGCGGTACAAATTTTTTTCGCATCAGTCCTATTTAGCCTATCCTGAAAAAAACATCCACCGAGTGGATTTAGACTTGCTTAAAGAACACAATATCGGTCTAATCTCGGTTGGTGATAATAAGATTCGATTTATATCCAAACCAAAAACAGAGAAGCCCAAGGATTTAACATCCTATTTTTTTCTGTCTGAGCTTTTCGCTCAGCAATTTAAAGCAGTGCATCAAATATGATACTAACCACTAATCAAACAGCCGAAATAAAAGGAGCTATCGCATCTGCATTAGAACGGGTTTACAGTCAGGACTTTTCGTTGATTGAAAGACGAGCACACGAAAGGTCAATTTCTTTTCGGTTTGGGCTTTACTTTTCTGAAATCATTGAACTCACTTCTTTTGGTGATGATGCCGACTTAACAATTGATGCGGAATACAACCGCAATTTGCATAACACGAAAAATATGGAAGGCTTTGAAGCACCACAAGGTATTTTACCCGACATCATTTTACATCACAGGGGATTTAATGATAAAAACATTGTGGTGATTGAGTTCAAAGGCTATTGGAGCGGAAATGGCAGGGATGATGAAAAACTTCGTGGCTTTACGCATCAAGAACAGAACGACTATCACTATGGCTTGGGCTTATTCATTCGGCTTGGACGGACTTTAGAAGAATGCGAATTGGTGTATTACAAAAATGGTGATTTAGAATGAGCGAGTGGAAAAAATATAAGTTGGGGAATTTAATAAATGTAAAGCACGGCTTTGCTTTTAAAGGTGAATTCTTTTCAGACCAACCAACACAAGATATTCTTTTAACACCAGGCAATTTCAAAATAGGTGGTGGATTTAAAGCCGATAAATTCAAGTATTACAATGGTGATTATCCAGCTGATTATATTTTAAAGGAAGGCGACATTCTAATAACAATGACCGACCTAAGTAAAGCAGGTGACACATTGGGTTATTCAGCGAAAATTCCTAAACATTCAGGAATAAAATATTTGCACAATCAAAGATTAGGGTTGGTTCAATTCAAAAGTGATGAAATTGACCCTGACTTTCTTTATTGGGTTCTAAGAACTAAGCCGTACCAATTTTACATTGTTGGTTCTGCCACGGGTTCAACCGTAAAACACACTTCACCTACAAGAATTTGTTCTTACGAATTTCAAGCACCAAAGGACATAGAAGAACAACGCCAAATCGCCCAAATCCTTTCATCCCTTGACGACAAAATAGAACTCAACCTGCAAATGAACCAAACTTTGGAAGCCATGGCACAGGCTATTTTCAATGAGTGGTTTGTCAACTTCAACTTTCCCGGCTTTGATGGTGAGTTGGTGGATGGACTGCCGAAGGGGTGGAGAATGGGAGTATTAGGTGAAATGGTAGATAAATTATCAAAAGGGACTACACCTACGCAGAAAGATTTAGGCTCATTAGAAGTCCAAATTCCATTCTTGAAGGTTAAAGATATATCTGATATTGGTACTATTTCTAAAAACAACCTTGAATTAATTCCGATAGAAGTTCATCAAAATCAACTGAAACGTTCAATATTAGAAACGAATGACATATTATTTTCAATTGCAGGTACAATTGGCAGAGTAGCAATCGTTGATGAGACGTTGAATTTTTCGAATTGCAATCAAGCAATAGCATTTATAAGGTTATCTGATAAAAATGCTTTTTTAGAGTATATCCACTTATGGCTTCGTAGTGAAGCCGTTCAGAATAACATCAAATCAAGTATTGTCCAAGGTGTTCAAGCAAATGTTAGTTTAACTGTTCTAAATAATATCGAAGTTCTTATTCCGAATGACGAAACATTATGTGAATGGAACAATCTTATCAAACCTATTTATCACAGAATTAGAACAACCATTTACCAAATTGAATCCTTAACCCAAACCCGTGACACGCTTCTTCCTAAGTTAATGAGCGGACAATTAGAAGTAGTATGAGAAACAGCATCACCGAAAACGAAATAGAAGAAATTGCCCTTAGCTACCTGCAAGGTTTGGGTTATACCTATCAGTTGGGAACAGTCATTTCCCCTGATGGTGAGCACCCCGAAAGGCAATACAACGAAGTGGTGTTGGTTACTCGTTTGCGTGATGCCATTGACAAACTCAATCCCAACATATCGCTAGATGCCAAAGAAGATGCCCTGAAAAAAGTATTGCGTACCGAAAGCCCCAATGCCTTAATCAATAACGAAAACTTTCACCGCTACCTAACAGATGGCGTGGACGTGGAAATGAGAACCGAAAGCGGCATTCGTGGCGAGAAAATTTATATTGTCGATTTTGAAAGCCCAGAGAACAACGAGTTTTTAGCCGTCAACCAGTTTACGGTGGTAGAAGGCAACCAAAACAAACGCCCTGATATTATTCTGTTTGTAAATGGTTTGCCTTTAGTGGTAATTGAACTCAAAAATGCAGTGGACGAAAACGCCAACCTGAAGTCGGCATTTAACCAACTGCAAACCTACAAACAAGCCATTCCTTCGCTGTTCACTTACAACAGTTTGCTCATCATCAGTGATGGTTGGGATGCCCGTTGTGGCACCATTACCAGCGATTACGGCAGGTTTATGACGTGGAAAACCAAAGACGGACAAACCACAGCCGACCATTTGCAACCCCAAATGGAAGTGATGTTTCACGGAATGTTGAACAAACACACGCTGTTGGACTTAATCCGCCAGTTTATTGTATTTGAAAAAAGCGACAGCAAAACACTCAAAAAAGTAGCTGCCTATCATCAATATTATGCTGTAAACAAAGCCGTAGAAAGCACGGTAACCGCCAGCGGAAGCAATGGCGACAGGCGTGGCGGTGTAATTTGGCATACACAAGGAAGCGGCAAAAGTTTGAGTATGGTTTTCTTTTCGGGCAAGCTCATCATTGAGCCGAGAATGGAAAATCCCACTTTGGTTATCCTGACCGATAGAAACGACTTAGACGAGCAACTGCACGAAACCTTTACCAATTGCCAGCAATTATTAAGGCAAGAACCACAAAAAGCAGAAAGCCGCAGGGAATTACGCCAATTGCTCAAAGTGGCATCAGGTGGTATTGTGTTTACCACCATTCAGAAATTTATGCCAATGCCTACCGACATTGTGCAGCCTGAAAATGAAAATGTAGTAAACGAACCAAGTGTAGAATATATCGGTGCAGACATACAGGCACTCAGCGAACGAAAAAACATTGTAGTCATAGCAGATGAAGCCCACAGAAGCCAATACGATTTTATTGATGGCTTTGCCAAGCATTTACGTGATGCCTTGCCCAATGCCACGTTCATAGGTTTCACAGGCACACCCATCGAAACCACCGACAAAAACACCCAAGCCGTTTTCGGCAACTATGTGGACATTTACGACATTCAGCAAGCCGTAAACGATAAAGCCACCGTTCCGATTTTCTATGAAAGCCGTTTGGCAAAAGTCCATTTTAACGAAGACGAAAAAGTAAGCCTAGACGAGCAGTTTGAAGAGCTCACCGAAGGGGAAGAACTGAGCAACCGCCAACAAATGCGGGCAAAATGGACACGCTTGGAAGCCATTGTAGGCAATCCAAACCGATTGCAAAAAATTGCCGAAGATTTGGTGTATCACTTTGAGCAACGCAATGCCGTGTTGGACGGCAAAGCCATGATAGTGTGTATGAGCCGCAGAATTTGTGTGGAACTCTATGAAGCCATCATCAAAATCCGTCCTTTGTGGCATTCAGATGATGACGACAAAGGCACAATAAAAGTAATTATGACAGGCAGCAGTAGTGATGCCTTGAATATGCAAGCCCACATTCGCAACAAACCGAGAAGAAAAGCCATTGGCGACCGCCTTAAAAATCCAAACGACCCATTGAAATTGGTTATTGTTCGGGATATGTGGCTTACAGGATTTGATGCCCCTTGTTTGCATACGCTGTATGTGGATAAGCCAATGCGTGGTCACAACCTAATGCAAGCCATAGCACGGGTAAACCGAGTATTTACCGAAGGCAAAGAAGGCGGTTTGGTGGTGGACTATTTGGGCATTGCACAGGAACTGAAAACAGCCTTAGCTGACTACACTGCAAGCGGTGGCGAAGGCAAACCCACACTTGACCAGGAATTGGCAGTTGCCAAAATGTTGGAACTGCACGAAGCAATAGACTATCAATTAAGGCATTTTGATTGGCGTAAATTCTTCACGCTTACACCCGAAGAAAAATTGAAATTCATTCCCGTTATCGTGGATTACATTTTCAGTCAGGAAAACGGAGAGCAGAGTTTTACCGAAAACACCAAAAACTTATTGAAAGCCTTTGCGATTTCTGTTCCCCACGAGCGGGCAATGGCCATTCGTGATGATGTGGCGTTGTTTCAAGCCATCAAAACAAGGTTGGTAAAAATATCCGACCGAAACGAAGGCGGTAAAACGGATGAAGAAATGGAAACCGCCATCAAGCAAATCATTTCAGAAGCCATCACAGCCGACAATGTAATTGACATTTTTGATGCCGCAGGTCTGAAAAAACCCAACATTGAAATCCTTGACGAACGCTTTTTGCAAGAACTGAAAGACTTGCCACAAAAGAATTTAGCCGTTGAGTTATTGAAAAAACTACTCAAAGACGAAATCAAGAAGCGGACAAAAATCAATTTGGTAGAAAGCAAGAAATTTTCCGAAATGTTGGAAGATGCCATCAAGCGCTACCACAACGGAATGATTGACACGGTTGAGTTTTTGGAAAAAGTGCTTATTCCTTTTGCTCAACAAATGAAAGAAGCTGACCAACGTGGCGACAAATTGGGATTGGATTATAGAGAATACGCCTTTTACACCGCTTTGGAGATAAACAATAGTGCGGTAGCCGTGTTGGGTGACGACATTCTAAAACACATTGCACAAGAACTTCTAAAAACCGTCCGCAACAGCACGACCATTGATTGGACAATAAAAGAAAGCGTTCAATCAGCATTAAGACGAAACATCAGACGAATTTTAAGACTTCACGGTTATCCGCCAGACTTACAAGAAAAAGCGGTTGACACAGTAATCACACAAGCAAAAATGTTGGCAGAAGACTTGGTAAAAAATGGAGACAAAAAAGAAGAATAAGCCCACGCTATTGGTGGCACATTTGCAAAACCGCACCAGCCCACGCTAAAGCCAAGTTTTGCAAAAGAGCCACCAAGCCAACGCACGATAAAACCGACACTAAATGACTGACAAACAGACAAATAAAACAGAAGGGCAGCACACAACAGGCGTTTGGCGGCAATGGCGGGTGACGTGGTTAATTGAACATTCTACCTCGCATCAACTTTTGTGGTGTATTGACAGTTTTGTGCTCCGAAATCCGCCACTGCGCCAAGCGCCAACACGTTGGCGGTAATGCAAAAAGACACTGCAAAATTGAAGCATTATGATTAAAAATAAGAGAATGAATATTGGGTCAATAATAATCTGGCTGATTGTATTTCTTGTGATAGTTCCATTGATTAATAAAGGATTTGGTCAATTAAAAGCTCAATCTAATCCTGATACACCCGTAGGATTTGGATATAAAATAATGTGGATTGCTGTCAAAACTAACAACCAAGAATTAGTCGCTCAAACAATTGGATTAAAAAAGACTAAACCTTCAAATTGGAAAAACGGGATTGATAAAGCTTACGAGGATGCAATATTTATCACCCCAGCGATTGATAATTGGACTCTGATTGTTGGAATGGGATTACCAACTGGAGACAGTAAAGAAAGTATTGACCAAGTTTCTGATTTATTAAACCGATTAAGCAAACAATATGGAGAAGCTCAATACTTCTGTACTCATAGAGTTGTAGAGTACCATTGTTGGATTAAATCAACAAACGGCAAGATTGATAGAATATACTCTTATCTTGGAGAGAGGGGAGAAAATATTGTGATTAAAGGTCAACCAACCGAAATTGAGAAAAAATACAACTTGATTGATACTTTTTCCGAAGAAGCAAAAAAGGATAATTATTTTGACCGAGAAGATTTAGTTTTTCCAGACGAACAATTAGTAATGTCTATTGCAGGTAATTGGAGTATTGACCCGACTTTACTTGACAAACGGACAGATATAAAAGGACTTGGATTAATAAGTAAATAAAATGCACATACCGCCTAATCGAGTAGACGACCGGTGAGCCATAAGCCCACCGGTGCGTCCTTCGGCAGTAGCTCAGGAACCTCCTCTCACACCGCCGTACCCTTCCTTCGTCAGGGTAAACTCCCGGGTCGCGTATACGGCGGTTCAAACACCATCATCGAATTTCGAGATAGTAATCGGGGAACGATCTGTAGCCTCTGAGTTTGAGGCGGTCAGGTGTAATAGTGGTAATGAGTATGGGACTACATGAAATAGCCCGGCCACCCATCCGGCTGTGAGCCCATTGCCATGCTGTACGTTCCGGAACACCAAGCCTGGTAAGGTTTATCGCCTTGCGGCGGGGTTTCTTCACCCGTTATATTCGACGAGACCCGATGCACTTCATGAGACGATTATGTAAGCTCCCGTCAGGATTCCAGCCTGGCTTCCTATGCTGCCTCCCCCGGTGAAAGTCAGCTTGTCACATGCAGGTATCCGGGTCGAAACTCCCGCCTGTAAGGGACTTCCACCCTCAGGAATTTATTTACACTTGTTGTAATACTTCGGGAAGATAAATTTGTATTTTTAACCTTTTTCCAGAGCGTACAACAAGTGTGCGCTGCAGCTCATGCAGGACACACACAGAGGGCTAAACGCTATCGGGCGCATGGTTGTAAGGAGCAAGATTGTACATTTATTAAAAATTGTGCTGGCCGGAAAGAGATATTTTCAAAACTGCCCGCCAGCGCTTATCCTCGGACGTTAGCAAAAAGTATATAAATGACACAATTTAGATTTATAATATTAATATTTAGTTTGTTTTTTATTCAAGTAGTTTATTCACAAACTATTTCGAAAAAAGACTTCGTAAATACCGAATGGTTTACTGATAACAAAAACGATTCATTTCATGAATCAGATACTATAAAAATCATCAAATATTCAAATATTCATGACTCTGGAAATGGATTTAATATCTATTTTGAATCAGAAGGATTAGGAGATTCTGAATCAGTAAAATTCCAATTCAACAGATATGGCAATATGCACTTATGGAAAATTTACTATCACAGCGGAACAAAGTCAAGGAATAAAGAGCGTAAATGGAAAATAGATAGGAAAACCAATGACTTATTAATCTTACGGGACAATAAAATTGAGTATAGATTAAAACCTATAGACATAAGAGAAATTGAATTTACTGTTAAAAACGAATCCTTTAAGACAATGGAAATCACAATGTTTAAGAAATAACTTTTGCAAACAGTGGCTCATATTACATACCTCATATTTTGGTTATCAAGACATAAAATTGTAATTTTAAGAAGAGTGAAAATCAATGAACAAATAAGTAATAATGCGGCACGCAACACAGCCATAAAACGTAAGCAGTAATGGCGAAAACCGGCTCCAAAAGAGAATCACGATTGAAAAAGCATAAATTTGAAGCAAAAAAATATATACATGGACAATCGTTTTACAGACATAATTCAGCTAATAAAACAATCTCGGACTAATGCCATAAAAGCCGTAAACGCTGAACTTATAAACCTCTATTGGAACATAGGAGAATATATCAGCAAAAAAATTGAACAATCAGAATGGGGCGACTCTGTAGTAAAAGAATTAGCCAATTTCATACAGAAACAAGAACCAGAAATAAAAGGATTCTCCGACAAAAATATTTGGAGAATGAAGCAGTTTTACGAGACTTACAAAGACTTTCCAAAACTCTCACCATTGGTGAGAGAAAATAGCTGGACAAACAACCTGCTGATTTTTTCAAGGTGTAAAACCATTGAAGAAATGGAATGAAGTGATAATTAGTAAATAAATACGATTGCCTGATCGAGTAGACGACTCCGCCAGCGTAAACTGAATATTCCGGACTAAACCAGGCCACCAATCAATAATCGATCAGGTCAATCCCGAAATCTTCAGTATTATCAGATCGTTTATTTTCTCCCGAAATCTGCAGGGATTTCCCCCCAGTGAGCGGTATCCCATTTGAGCACAGGGTTTTCCCAGGTGTTGTTCTGTAGCCAGGTTTCGGCGCGCCTCAGCAAAAACATCAGGTCGGCGTTTTTTTTGTTCAGCTCCAGCTTTGTATTGGATTTTTTATCCTTCACCCACTTCAGCGCGGTTTTCGAATCACTGTATACCGGGATTTTCAGGTTCCGCTGTTTCAGGTAGCCCAGCCCGTGCACGATGGCCAGAAACTCGCCGATATTGACGGTCCCTTCGGGGAAGGGTCCCTGGTGAAACAGCAACCTGCCGGTGGATGTTTCCACCCCCTGGTATTCCATCACTCCCGGATTGCCGGAGCAGGCGGCATCAACGGAAATACTGGCCATGATGGGTCCCTTGCCGCTATCCGGCAATGAAGCTTTTACGAATGGTTTTCTGCTGAAGGCCGGCGGCCCGCTGCGGAATGCTTCAACCGCCTCCTTTTCCGTTTCATAGGATTTATACCTGGCGGTTTCAAATCCCTTTACCTGAAGCTCACACTCCGCCCAGGTCCGGAAAATCCCCTTTTCCCTTCCGCTCCAAACCACATAAAACTTTTGTTTTCCGGCCATCCGCTTATCCTTTTTGTGCCTGAACTGCAAAAGTACGAACATCAGCCGCTAATTTCGTATTTTTGTAAAAATCAGCGATAAACCCCATGTTCAGAACACTTTCAGCTTTTCTTCTGGCAATCACCCTGCTCACCGGATGCCGGCCCGGCAGAATTTATGAGGAATACCATAAATTTGACAAATATACCTGGGAAAGGTTCGACAAGGTGAAGTTTGAAATACCGGTGGAAGATGCCGGTACCGAAGGCGATATTGTATTTACCATCAGGCATATAACTCAGTATCCCTACCCGAACCTCCCGGTAAATATCATACTCATCACACCTTCGGGAGAAGAGCGTATTCTGGAAAAAGACATCAGGTTAAAAGATGAAAGTGACCGGTTTACCGGAAGCGTGGCCGGCGATCTCTGGGATGTGGAAGTGACCCTGTGGCCGGGTTTTTACTTTCATGAAACCGGCACTTACACCGTTGAGTTTGAAAATCTTATTCCCAAAATGGGTATCCCGGGGCTGGTGGATATCGGCCTGTATGTGAAGAAGCGGGAGAAGAAATAACTTAACACAATGTAGTCTGCACCATCAGACAGAGCCGCCCAGAATTTCAAGCGCGGTTTGCTGGTCGTTCCTGAGCTGGTTTTTCAGGATATCCAGGTTTCCGAATTTTTTCTCGTTCCTGATCCGTTTTACCAGTTTCACGGTGATGGTTTCGTAATAGATGTCATCATCGAAGCCGAAAATATTTGTTTCGATCGTGAGTTTATGCGCGTTGATGGTCGGCCGCATACCGATATTGGTCATGCCGTTATACAATTTCCCCCGGCAGATTACCCTGGAGGCGTACACGCCCATTGAGGGGATCAGCTTGTCCGGGTCGTCCACGTAAAGATTTGCTGTGGGATATCCGATCAGTTTCCCGATCTGGTTGCCCCTGATCACCTGTCCGGAAATGGAATACTCCCTTCCCAGCAGGCGGGCGGCCTCGCCGGCATCGCCTTCCTGCAAAAGCCAGCGTATAACGGATGAGCTTACATGGTGCCGGTCAACAATAAGTTCTTCCACCTGTACCACCTTAAACCCCAGCGTATTCCCAAAGTGAAAAAGATGTTCTATACTTCCGCTGCGGTCGCGGCCGAAGCCATGATCGTAACCAATAACCAGTACTTCGGGTCTGATTTTTTGCGCAATCAGTTGAATGAACTCTTCCGCCGAAAGTTTCGCAAATTCCCTGGTAAAAGGAATTTCGATCAGGTGCGCTACGCCCGATTCTGCAAAGGCGACACGTTTTTCCTCACGGGTACTGAGCAGATAAACGTGCTGCCCTAACACCAGACGGGGATGCGGATGAAACGTAACCACCACCGGACTCCCGTTACATCCGGCAGCGATCTCCTTCATTTTATGGAGAATTGCCTGATGGCCCCGGTGCACCCCGTCGAAAGTACCGATGGTAACCACCGGTCGGGGAAGTGCCAAAGGCTGAGAAATATCGGTGATAATTTCCACTATTGGATCAGAAGGTTAGGATTTCTTTGTCTATCAGCAGTCCGGCAATCTGAACCGCGTTGGTGGCCGCGCCTTTGCGCAGGTTATCCGCAACGATCCACATATTCAGGCCGTTCTGAATGGTCTCGTCGCGGCGCACCCTGCCCACAAATATTTCATCCCGGCCCTCGGCATATTTGGGCATGGGATAAACGGCCCGGTCAGTGTCGTCCTGAAGGATTACGCCTTTCGATGAAGAGATCACTTTATTGATTTCATCCAGCTCGAAGGGCTTTTCAAATTCAATATTCACGGACTCCGAATGGCCTCCGAAAACCGGCACCCTGACCACGGTAGCCGTAATCCTGACTTCAGGGGCCTGCATAATCTTGCGGGTTTCTTCAAGCAGTTTGACTTCTTCGGTGGTATAGCCGTTGGGCAGAAAAGTACCGCCGTGAGGGAAGATGTTCAGGTCGATGGGGTGCGGATATACCCGGCTGCCGTTGATCCCCTGGCGCTCGTTCTGAAGCTGCTGCACCGCCTTTGCGCCGGTGCCTGTCACACTCTGATAGGTTGAAACCACCACACGGCGGATGCCATATTTGCGGTGGAGCGGCGCCAGCACGGCGACCAGCTGAATGGTGGAGCAGTTGGGGTTGGCGATAATCTTCTGGCTTCCGGTAATCACATGGCCGTTCACCTCCGGGACAACCAGCGGGATATCCTTTTCCATTCTCCATGCCGATGAATTGTCTATGACAAAACACCCGGCTCCGGTGAAAAGCGGTGCAAGTTCACGTGAGGTGGCGGCCCCGGCTGAAAATAACGCGATTTCCGGCTTACGGGCAATGGCTTCAGCCGCAGTTACAACCTTATATTTCCTGTTGTTAAACTTCAGTTCTTTCCCGATTGATTTTTCGGAAGCAACAGGAATAAAGTCCGTTATGGAAGTCAGGGGGATATATTTCCCTTCTTCGAGTACTTTAATCATCACACTTCCAACCAGTCCGGTGGCGCCAACCAATGCAATTTTCATCTTAAACCAGAATTATCTTTACAAAAATCAAGGAGTGCAAAAATACGATTAATAAGTTCATATTGATCAAAGCCCCCTGTTCAACCACAGGATGATGGAATCGTAAAACACATTGGGCGCAATTTTTTATTCAGTCTTTAAATGGTAATAATATTTACATACCTTTATCCATTAAAACTGATCATTCATAATGAAAAGCGTAATATTTATCCTGATATTGTTTCCGGCTTTCGCTTTTGCCCAACTTTCCGAAAATTTTTCAGACGGCGATTTTTCCGAAAACCCGGCATGGAGTGGCGATACAGAACGGTTTATCATAAATTCAAGCCAGCAATTACAGTTGAATGCTTCCGGTGAAGGCGTTTCACATCTTTCCACACCCGTGAGCCTTGAGGGGCTGATTGAATGGCGCATGTGGGTAAGGCTGAATTTCAGCCCGAGCGACAACAACAATGCGCGGATTTACCTTGTTGCTGACCAGCAGAATCTCAAAGAGCCCCTCAACGGTTATTTCCTGAAACTGGGCGAAGGTGGCTCGGCCGACGCCATTGAACTTTACAGACAAGGCGGTACCGCTGAATTTCTGATCACCAGAGGCACAAACGGGCTTATTGCAACCGCTTTCGCGATCAGCATCCGCGTGGTAAGAACCGAAGATGGCGAATGGAGCGTTTTTGCCGATCCGGCAGGCGGTGAGGACTATCAGCCCGAGGGATCCGGAGAAGATCAGGTCTGGCAGAACTATACCCATTTCGGTTTTTACTGCAAATACACCTCCAGCAACGCGACCCGGTTCTACTTTGATGATATATACGCCGGATCACCCATTGTCGACCAGACACCGCCTCAGTTGCTATCGGTGGAAGTGCTTGACCAAAACCGCATTGATCTGTACTTCAGCGAAAGTGTGGATGAACCCTCGGCGACCAATACATTGAACTATTTTGCAGATCAGGGAATCGGAGCGCCTATGGCTGCCGGCCGCGACATTACTCAGAAATCGCTGGTTCACCTGATGTTCGCAACCGCGTTCAGCGAGGGCACGCTTTATAATCTGACGGTTAACAATGTGAAAGACCTGGCGGGAAACACGATTGAAACGGTCACCCGTCCGTTTGCCTATTACACGGTTCAGCCTTACGATGTGGTAATCAGCGAAATCATGGCCGATCCTGACCCTCCCGTTGGTTTACCCAATTTTGAATACCTGGAGATTTACAACCGCAGCGAAATGCCGGTTCAGCTCGAAAACTGGGTCTTGTCCATCGGATCAACCAAACGCACCCTCCCGAGGAAAGTGATAGAACCAAAATCATTTCTTATCCTGACCTCTGAAGATGCCGTGCCGCAACTCCAGCCATTTGGAGATGTATTTGGCTTTTCCAGTATCAGCCTCTCCAACACGGGCGCAACATTGGTGCTTAGGGAAAAAACCGGAGCTGTTGTTCATCAGGTAAGTTATACCGACGGCTGGTACCGCGATGCGGTGAAAAAAAACGGCGGCTGGTCGCTCGAAATGATTGATCCCGGCAATCCTTGCGGGGCAAGCGAAAACTGGAGGGCAAGCATCAATCCGGCGGGTGGAACACCCGGAACGGTCAATTCCGTCAACGCATCCAACCCCGACAATTCGGTACCATCTATAGAAAAGATCAGCATTACGGGGCCCTCCTCCGTGAGGGTATTCTTTACCGAATCCATGGACAGCCTGAGCCTGGTTTCACCGGCAATTTATCTGGTTGACCAGGGCGTTGGCACACCCCTCGCCGTCAACCTGTATCCTCCGGCTTACCGTTCGGTCGGGCTTAGTTTTGACCATGTTTTTGAAGAAGGGATTATTTATTCCCTTGAGGTTACGGCAGGCATTGCGGATTGCGCCGGAAACGAAACAACGACCACCCTTAACGCCCGGTTTGCATTTCCGTCACTGCCCGACAGCGCGGATGTGATCATCAATGAAGTATTGTCTGATCCGCGGTCAACGGGAACTGAATTTGTAGAGATTTACAACCGCTCGCAGAAAGTTATCGACCTGAAAAGCATCTGGCTGGCCACCAGGGACAAAACCACCGGGGAACTTACTTCGGTGAATGAAACCGCGCCCGACGGCAGGCTGATGTTTCCGGGGGAGTACCTTGTACTCACCAAAGACCCTGACCTTGTAAGAGCGGAATACTTCACCCCGAATCCGGGCGGATTTGTAAGTATGTCTTCATTCCCGTCTTACGCCAACGACCTGGGTACCGTTGTGCTGCTCACCCCGTGGGAAATTATTCTGGATGAATTTACCTATAACAGCAGCATGCATTTTGCCCTGCTGAACACCACCGACGGAGTTTCGCTTGAACGGGTGAATTTCGACCGGCCAGCCGCTGAACCGGGCAACTGGCATTCTGCTGCCCAGAATGTGGGATTTGCCACCCCGGCTTATCAGAATTCTCAGTTCATGAAAGCCCCCGATTCAGGGGATGAAGTGCTGATCAGTCCGGAAATTTTCTCCCCCGATAATGATGGCTACAATGACCAGCTCAGTATTGTCTGCAATTTCACAGAACCCGGTTATTCAGTGACCATCCGTATTTTCGACAGCAACGGCAGGCCGGTGAGATTGTTGGTGAAGAACGAACCAGCGGGAACAGGTAACCAGTTTATGTGGGATGGCATTACCGATAAGAGGGAGAAGGCCCCCATCGGGATTTATATCATCCATGTGGAAGTATTCAACCTGGGCGGAAAGGTTAAACAGTTCCGAAATACCGCAGTTCTGGGCGGTAAGCTCTGATTGCTGCATCCGGTTAGCATTCTGAGAATTATTCCTAATCAAGAAAAGTTTTAAAATTTTCTTCTGAAATGGCTGTTGGCCGGATTTACCCCTGTTAAAAATAAGACGATCATCAATGATTTTTTCGCGGGATAAACATCTTCCCTGTATGTTTGTTAATAAACATTAACATTCCGGGGTTGGTATACTTTCTCAACTGACTGAAACAGGCTGAAATAAACGGGTACTGATCCCGTTAAAGATGTAAACCTTACAAGAGCGCTGATCCCGGTTTCCCTTTTGACATTAATGGCCTGTAACAAAAAGCAGCAAACCTGAAAAGTAAATTATCAGGTCTGACTATCACAATCGTATACTGTTGTTTTTTGATCAGATCATAGGGTATTACCGGATTTATTCACCTAAAAGGCTGAAAATGAAAAGAAAATTGTTCATCGCAGCGGGAGCCCTCGCACTTGTGGGCATCATCGCAGGTATACTGGTCTATTTCTTTGTATACAACAAACCCCACAAGGATTATTTAAAAGCTGAACCTGAGTTCAAGGTTGAAGCCCTGGCCCTGTTTGAGGAATTCAGGGCGGATCAGGCCGCTGCATCCGGAATGTATAACGGTAAGGTAATTGCAGTCACCGGTGCCCTTACGTCGGTGGAGCAGAATGATTCACTCACGGTGGCGGTATTCGAAATTGACGAGGGCATGTTTGGCAGCGAAGGAATCCGCTTTACCATGCTGCCTGAATCAAAGGATAAAATCATCAGCCAGGCGCCGGGGACAACCCTTACCATCAAAGGTTTTTGTACCGGTTTCAACGAAACAGACGTAATTCTCGAACACTGCAGCCTGGTAGAATAAACCTGTACCGGTCTCTTACCGGTCGCAATCCCCCTTTCAATAATTCACAAAAACAGAAACAATTATGAAACAGTTAACAGCCCTATTCCTATTGACCATCCTTTCCCTGGCCAGCGTCAATGCCCAGAAGTACATCACCAAAAACGGCCATATCCGCTTCTTCTCCACCACCCCCATGGAGGATATTGAAGCGCACAACCGGCAGGTAAACAGCGCCCTTGATCAGCAAACAGGCGATTTTGTTTTCCGGGTGCTGATGAAATCCTTTCAATTTGAAAAAGCCCTGATGCAGGAGCATTTCAATGAGAATTATGTGGAATCCGATAAGTTTCCCAATGCCACCTTTACCGGAAAGGTGTCGAATATCAAAGACGTCCCGTTCGACAAAAACGGAACTTATCCGGTGAACGTTGAAGGCGACCTCACCATCAAGGGGATTACCAAAAAGGTTTCTGAAAAAGGGACTTTGGAGATCAGGGACGGAAAAGTCTATGGAAAGTCTACCTTCAATGTGCTGCTGGCCGATTACGGCATTAAAGTTCCCGCTGCTGTTGCCAACAACATTGCCAAAAGCATACAGATTGACGTGGATGTGACGCTTGAAAAACTTGCGAAATAATTATACCGGCATACAGGGTCCTGCGTGACTTTCTCCGGAAAAATAAAAAAACCAAAGCCTGCCGGCAATAATGATGCTGACAGGCTTTTTTTTTGTTTAATCCCGCTGATGGCGGTAAAAAGGATAAAAATTACTTTTTACCTTCACTTTTGCAGGTTGAACAGCCGAAGATGGCATACAATCCGCAAAAGTTCATCAGGCTTGTAAGCACCATTACCAAAGCGAAAATGCCAAGCACTATGGCAAGCGTGCCGCTGATAATATTCAGAAAGTAAAGCACGGCGACCACCAGGGCCAGTACCAGCCTGATCAGTTTATCGGTATTTCCAATATTTTTTTTCATTTGTTTAATGTTTAAGTCACCAGCATAAACAAATCAAAATCATTAAAGTTTCATAAAATCCTAACCATTCAGGATGCGGCCAAGCCTCCGGCTGATGTCATTCCGGGCTTTTTTCAGATAGATATCCCTTGACAGATGATCGGCCCAGGCCTCACTCATGGTATTCAGCTCTTTCATTTCTTTCTGATTAACCTGGATAAGGGCGGAGAGTTTCCTGTGCATCAAAGAAAGGACCGCCCGGGGCACGGTTTCATCCAGGCCATCCGCTTCAGCCGGTACATAAATTTTGATCTCTTCCCAGCCCGGGCTCAGTTCATACTTCTGGCTCAGCAGGTCTATCGCAAGTTTAACAATATCCGGATCGGCATGCATGGTGAAGAAACGTTCATCCGGCAGGGAATCTGTATCTACACCCATCGCGAAAGCGTCAAATACAGCCTGGTATAACACCGAATCAAAGGTGATCTGGCTGGCCCGGATATCATTGCAGATAAAGGCGGCAACCGATGTCTTTAAATATTCATTTACTTCAGGATCATCGGATTGCAATCTGACTTTAATTTCTTTCGACCCGTATAAAAGCAGCATCCTGATTACATCCAGCTCCTGGGCGCTGCAATCACTGATATCGGGTGCCAGCTCCTGAGGGGGCGCAATAATTACCGGCTCCGGAATATGCTCCTGCGATTCACTTTCATAACCTTTCAGCTTCTTTTTCCTGAGCAACTTATTCAGCTCATTCATCAGCGTTTGCTCGGCAATCTGCATGATTTCGGCGCATTCCCTGATGAACAGCGGCCGGATGATCGGATCCGGAATCAGGCTGATCGTCTGAATGATTTCATGGATCAGCCCGGCTTTTTTAACCGGATCGTTTTGCGTTTCATCCAGCAACAGTCTGGTTTTGAACGCGATGAAATCATCCGAATTGGTGGAAATAAACGCTTCCAGATCGGAAGAACTGTGCTTGCGCGCGTAAGAATCAGGATCTTCTCCATCCGGGAAGAGCACCACCTTCACATTCATCCCCTGTTCCAGGATCATGTCAATCCCCCTGAAGGAGGCTTTAATCCCGGCAGGATCCCCATCATAAAGGATGGTAATGTTTCGCGTAAACTTACTGATCAGGCGTATCTGATCGGTTGTGAGCGAGGTGCCCGAGGAGGCCACCACATTTTCGATCCCCGACTGATGCAGCGAAATCACGTCAGTGTATCCCTCAACCAGGAGGCAATTGTCGCGGGCCACGATGGAATTGCGGGCCAGCCAGATGCCATAAAGGCTTTTCGACTTGTTGTAGACCTCCGACTCCGGCGAATTTACGTACTTGGGTTTGGTTTTGTCGGAAGTCAGGATGCGCCCGCCAAAGCCGATCACTTTTCCCGTCAGGTTGTGGATGGGAAACATCACCCTTTCGCGGAAGCGGTCGTAGTGCTTCCCGTCCTTGCTGATGGTCAGGCCCGAATCGACAAGGTATTTTTCGGAATATCCGTTCTGAAGGGCGGTTTTTGTAAATGTATCCCAGGCGGTGGGCGAGAACCCAAGCTGGAACTTCCGGATAATATCTTCGCGGAATCCCCTTTCCAGGAAATAGCTGAGTCCGATGGCCTTGCCTTCTTCTGTTTCGAACAGGGTATTGACATAAAACTTCCTGGCAAAGTCGTTCAGGCTGAACAGGCTGTCGCGGTCGGTATCCTGCTGTTTTTCTTCCGGTGTAGGCTCCTGTTCTTCAATCTCAATGCCATATTTATTGGCAAGGTAACGCAGGGCTTCGGGATAGGAATACTTCTCGTGTTCCATCACGAAGTTCACCGCATTGCCGGCCTTACCGCAGCCAAAACATTTGAAAATTCCTTTGGCCGGAGAAACCGTGAATGAAGGGGTTTTCTCGTTATGGAACGGACAAAGTCCCAGCAGGTTAACCCCGCGCCGTTTCAGTTGCACAAAGTCACCCACCACCTCTTCGATGCGGGCGGCGTCCAGTATGCTTTGTATGGTATCCCTGGGAATCAATGAATTGAATTAAAGAATGAGAAACATCAAATGTACAAAAACAGGGAATACACCAGGCAGAATCAAAACGGTCTGGTATAAATCCCCCGGAATTAAATCAAACCATATCCTGGCTGGAGCGGATCCGGTTTTATTCATTTATTTGAAACATGTGAAAGATCAGGAATCCGGCAACCCTGATTAATTCGCCCCTTTCAGGGACGAGCTGATAGTCAGACTCCCTTTAACCGCGGGTTAGCTGCGCTACACCCACGGTAATACTGATTCTGCCACTTCGTGGCATTAGATGTAATAAACAAACAAAACAAGGAGCACTGAAAGTGCTCAACACCCATAACCGCGGACGACGCGCAGCAAGTCCGTGGACAACCAACCCTCGCAACCCGTCAGCCCTGAAGGGGTTGAACCTAACGACGCAACGAGCACTGAAAGTGCTCAACATCCTTAACCGGAGGCAAAGAGCAGCATGCCTCCGGGCTACCAACCCTCACAACCCACCTGCCCCGAAGGGGTTGAACCAAACAACACTACGGGCACTGAAAGTGCTCAACACCCTTAACCTCGGGCGAAGCGCAGCAAGCCTCCAGACTACCAACCCTCACAACCCGTCAGCCCCGGAGGGGTTGAACCAAACAACACATCGGGCACTGAAAGTGCCCAACATCCTTAACCGGAGGCGAAGCACAGCAAGCCTCCGGGCCACCAACCCTCACAACCCACCAGCCCCGAAGGGGTTGAACCTAACGACGCAACGAGCACTGAAAGTGCTCAACATCCTTAACCGGAGGCAAAGCGCAGCAAGCCTCCGGGCCACCAACCCTCACAACCCATCAGCCCCGAAGGATTTGAACCAATCAACAGAACAAGCACTGAAAGTGCTCAACATCCATAACCCCAAGCGATGCGCAGCAAGCCTTCGGGCTACCAACCCTCTCAACTCACCAGCCCCGAAGGGGTTGAACCTAACGACGC